>Ga0256847_1000237_pt1 | contig 37696 bp, 32 predicted proteins | sample TeddybearmetaG_FD_189099 | JGI IMG/M metagenome (GOLD analysis project Ga0256847, IMG submission 189099) | Hydrothermal vent microbial communities from East Pacific Rise, Pacific Ocean - Teddybear | ecosystem: Environmental > Aquatic > Marine > Hydrothermal vents | place: Pacific Ocean: East...
AGGTCGAAATTTGTTTGTTTAGTGCTCCTTGATCTTTCGACTCCGCTGCCGCTGCGCTCAAGATGACAAGGATAATATAAACAAAAGTTGAGTAATCTGATTACAGGGTCCTTGTCACCATGAGCGAAGCAAAGCGCAGTCGAATGGTCGACAAGTATTAATTTACGATAATTTCGACCGAAGTGGAGAAATCTACCTTCATTCTATTTCTGCACCCTTCAATTAAGGTATAATCTGAAAATAATATTCTCAAAGAAAATGATAGATTTCTCCACAAGGTCGAAATTTGTTTGTTTAGTGCTCCTTGATCTTTCGACTCCGCTGCCGCTGCGCTCAAGATGACAAGGATAATATAAACAAAAGTTGAGTAATCTGATTACAGGGTCCTTGTCACCATGAGCGATGCAAAGCACAGTCGAATGGTCAGCAAGTATTGGTTTACATTAATTTCGACGGGAGTGGAGAAATCTACCTTCATTTTATTCCAACACCCTTCGATTAAAATGTGCATGATTCATACTCAAAACTGTAAATTGCTAAAGCACTCAAGGAACTATAATTCAAAGAAATGAGTTTCCATACTACATATCAATAATGTATCACGAAACAGAGTTGAAGTAAGTTTATTTGTATTATTTTAAATCATTACAGCTATCATGAAAATTCATAGGTATTGGATTTATATATTGACAAACCCTGCAAGAACAGCTCTTTATATAGGAGTAACTAATAATTTATCCTTACGATTGAAACAACACTTTCAAAACAGAGGGAATCAGAAATCATTTACAGGAAAGCACTATTGCTACGATCTTGTTCATTTTGAAGAATTCAAATATATCAATAATGCCATAGCTCGAGAAAAACAACTCAAAAAGTGGACTCGTAAAAAGAAAGACTGGTTGATCGAATTAAAAAATCCCAATTGGGAAATTAAAAATGCTCTATTTATATCCGAAGTAAATAGTAATATAGGATAAGGTAGATTTCTCCACAGGGTTGAAATTTCTGTGCTTACGGCTCCTTGATCTTTCGACTCCGCTGACGCTTCGCTAAAGATGACAAATAGCATTAAGCATAGAAGAGCATTCCGTTTAAAAGTAAGGTGTCTTGATTTACATCATTAAATTTTGAGGAAAAGGAAGAAGCAGTTGGATTTATGCGGGGATATATCTGAAATTATTATTCTCCATGAAAAGGAAGATTTCTCCACAAGGTCGAAATTTCTTTGCTTACGGCTCCTTGATCTTTCGACTCCGCTGTCGCTATGCTCAAGATGACAAGGATCATTAAGCAAAGAAGAGCATTCCGTTTAAGAGTAAGGTGTCTTGATTTGCATCATTAAATTTTGAGGAAAAGGAACAAGCAGTTGGATTTTTGCGGAGATGTATTTGAAAATAATATTCTCAATGAAAAAGGTAGGTTTCTCCATAAGGTCGAAATTTCTTTGCTTACTGCTCCTTGATCTTTCGACTCCGCTTACGCTTCGCTATCTATGACAAGTTTGTATCTTATTAATTTACAGCAATTTCTGTATTTAATAAAATTATTATATAACAAACAAATTTACGTATAGCCTCTTGTCATTACTTTAACTTTAAAGCAGCAAGGCGCTTTTTGGAGCTCAAGATGACAAGGATCATTAAGCAAAGAAGAGCATTTCTATTTAAAATATTATCTATGTATTTATGAAAATGAAGCTTAACATTTAATGATAAAAAATGGTAATAGCAATCAATTTACAATGTAGTCAAGATGACAAGGTGAATAATTATTAAAGTTGAATAATCTGATTTTAACGCTCTTGTCACCATGAGCGATGCAAAGCACAGTCGAATGGTCGACAAGTATTAATTTACGATAATTTCGACCGAAGTGGAGAAATCTAGCTCTTCTCTATTTAGGCGCCTTTCATTTAAGGTACACACTTTTCAATATTTGATCAACTTCTTCTTTCGATAAAGTTGTTTCAGTAACAATTAGAGACAATGTATTTTTCTTTTTGTATCTATTCTTTTTAGGAGTGATAAACAGGCCAGGTAGCGAATTTTCTACTTGAAAATATTTGTAAACCATTCCTCCTTTTTCTTCAAATGTGCAAGTGAAACCTTTCATATTCAATTGATCTTCACTAAGAGTTACAGGGTAGTAGTAGGTCTCACCCATGAAGGTAATCTCTGCAGTAGTATTACATGGATCACAGTCAAAGAATAGCTTGTCGTCTGGCTTTTTTCTTCTGACATCTATGACTTGGATAGAATCCAAGAATATTTTATAGACTTTAGGGTCTATCATTCTGAATTCAAAAAATTTAATGTGGTGGTAAGTGTCGAATGATCTTCTGAATTCTTCTTTTGCGGTAATCGGGCCAACATTGCTATACTTGCCATAATCATAATTAAATGAAATATCACCGCAATCAATGGTTCCCACTTTGCTGTCAATAGCATTCGGATTTATTGTTTCTACACACTCCATGTCTTTTATCCCTAAAAATTCATTTTGAAAACCACTTGAATCCAGCCCTTTTTGAGTTTTGCACGAATTAAAGAAAAACCCAATTGCAAAGAAAAATAGAAATGTATGTTTAGATACTTTAATCCAGTTCATAATTTAATTTTCAACGCTGTCACAGATATTTTTCACTAAACTATTAAAATCAAAATTTTCACTCAGACCCATTCTCACAATTACTAAATCCTTTGAAGGGATGATAAAAACTCTTTGACCTTCATAACCATTTGCGGAATACATGTCCAAAGGTGCATCTTTGTAATACTTAGAGCCTGCATTTGTCCAAAAATGTGCACCATATCTACCATCACTAGTTTTGGCTGGAGTTTTAGTATAATCGACCCAACCTTCTGGCAGCAATCTCTCCCCATTCCAGACACCATCTCTCAAATAAAAAGTGCCAAATCTTGCCCAGTCTCGTGTTGTCGCGTAGCAATAACTAGATCCAATATAGCCTCCAGATTCATCTACTTCCATTGTGGTGTTGGCCATATTTAATTTCTCAAATATCCTTTTGTGAGGAAATCGTAGATAATCATCATAATTAGTAAACTGATTTCTCAAGTATTTAGAGATGATATTTGAGGTGCCAGAAGAATATTCCCAATATGTTCCTGGATCAAATTCCAAGGGTTGGTTCATAGCGAGTCCTCCATTATCTTCTGAATTATAAAGCATATTGGTGGCTGTTGAGATTTCACTATACACTTCTTCCCATTCAAGTCCGGATTCCATATGAAGCAGGTCATTCAAGGATATTTTTTTACGACCATCCGCATTCCATCCTTCGAAAAGGTTATTGTTTGAAAGTTTGAGTAAACTATCTTTTACCATCATTCCTACCCAAGCATTCATTATACTTTTTGTCATAGACCATCCAAGGATTTCTGTGTTTTCATCATATCCTTTTGCATATCTTTCAAGCACTATTGAGTCCTTATGCAGTACCAATAAAGATCTTGTTTTAAGATTTATCATTTCATTATTTGGATCAAAAGCTAAATCTGCGGCTTCATTTAGCTTCTCATAATTGATCCCTCTTACAGTATGTTTTTCTATTTTGTCACCATAAGGAAATGGAAGATTAGATAAGTCTTCGCTTGGAGAAATGCCTTTTGGAAACTCTATCTTATAATTATCTTCTCCGTGCACTAAGACACATCCTAATTTGCCTCTATATTCAGCAGTTTTGGCTTTCATCCCAAAGATTGTGGAAGTCGCTGTTTTAAGCTCTCGATCTATGATAGTTTCTGAAAGACTAAGTAGAGATATTCCTAAATCTTCTGCCTGGATGGACTCTTGGCTACGGTCAGCAATGAAAGTACAAGAACACATTTTCTTAGCTGCATAAGCAGTGATTATGTTCAGTTTTGGATAATTAGTAGTTATGGCATAAGCCAAACCTCCGACTACCAATAATAAGACAATTGAAATAATTTTTTTTCTCATACTACTTTAACTTAAATGTTGAAGTGCTTGTTTTTCCTTCACTTATAATTTTTATGTCATAAGTCCCAGGTTGTAAATATATCTTTCCGTCATCGGCTGTTTCTAGTGTCACTTTCTTTTTATCCTCACTTAATTTTGAGAGCTGCTTCTCAAATTTTTTCTTCTTTGATGGATCGATAGTCAGGTCATATATTGTTTCAGCGATCCCTTTTCTAAGTTGGATGTCTACTTTTTGTATTTCAGTACCATCAAGAGACACGTGTAGTTTAGCTGATCTACTGACATCAGAGAATACTGTCATTTTGAGTTCTGGACTGTTGGGTTCACTATACGGTCTTCTTTTACTTCCCCAGTTGTCACTATGACTCATAGAACTGATGTCAAATAAGTGAAGGCCAGAATTATTTGTGTTTTCCAATTCTTGAAGAGGAGCAATATCCAATTTGAAGATAGATCTACCATGAGTTCCTACCAAAAGATGACTTTCACGTTCTTGAATGACAAGGTCATGAACAGGGACTTTTGGAATAGATTGATCTACAACCATAAAGTTCAGACCCATGTCAGTAGATGCATAAACGCCATGATCTGTACCTACAAAAATCAAATTTTCATTGGCTGGATCTTCTTTAATAACATTGACTGGTTCAGGAGGAAGAGTGCCACCAAGGTTTTTCCAAGTATCACCATAGTCATCACTCATGTAAACATATGAGGTGAAATCATCATCACGATATCCATTTAGAGAAAGATAGACTCTTGATTCTTTATGAGTCGAAGCAAAGATACGGCTGACCCATTTGTTTTTTGGAACGTCACTACCGATATCTGACCAAGTGTTCCCTCCATCTTTTGTGCGGTATATTTTACCATCGTCGCTTCCAGTATAAATAACCCCGAATTTGAATTTTGATTCTGATATTGCAGTCAAAGTGCCATAAGCTACATCTCCTTTTTTACCTCCTGCTGTCAAGTCTTCAGAAATGGCTGTGAAACTTTCTCCTTGATCCATAGACCGAAGCAATTTATTCGAACCCATGTAAAAGATATCTTGATTATGGGGAGACAATAGGATAGGGGATTGCCAATTCCATCTGTATGCACTATCGCCTAATTCATGTTTTGGAGTAAGATAAGTTCTCTGCCCTGTAGCTTTATTGACTCTAAAATAATTGCCAAATTGAAATCCAGTATAAACGGTATTATTGTCTCGATTGTCAATCTGAACTTGCATTCCATCACCACCCAATAGTCTATCATAAGGATAGTCGCCGCTCATCTGCCATCTTGTACCTTCTCTATATATATTGGAGCCAACCCAAACTCCGTTATCTTGGGTGCCACCATAAACATTATAGGGTTGATCATTATCTACATTGATGTAATAGAATTGGCCGACAGTTGGCATATTTGACTTTATCCATGATTCCCCTGAGTCATAACTGATATTGATTCCACCATCATTTCCGTTGATTATATGTTCTGGTTTTTTTGGATTGATCCATAACGAATGATGGTCAGCATGGACATTTGAACCATTGATGTTTTTCCAGTTTTTACCTCCATCATCAGACCTCAATATCGGCACTCCCATAACATATAATTGATCAGGATTGGTAGGATTCACTTTAATTTGTCCAAAATAATAGCCATAGCTATTGTACAATCCATCCAAATTGTATGTATTTGTTTTAGTCCACGACACCCCATCATCTGTACTCAAGTAAACCTCAGCTCCGATCACTGGAGTATCAAACAAAAGGCTATTGGCATTTTCTAAATATTCTTTCAAAGCAACTGGATTGATATCTCCTTTAGCTACCATTTTCTTCACGGCTTCAGCACTATACTTTTCAGGGAATCCATTATCATCCAGATAAGTTTGCAATTTTTCATCAGTAATCAATGCAAACTTATCAGCAGTCATGCCCACAAAACTATTTTTGGTCAATCCTTCTTCCTTATCTTCTGTTTCTGCTGGTCTTCTATTGTAATTATCAAGTAGGGCATAGAGATAAGATTTACCATCTTTTCTTACGATGTCAATCCCTATTCTTCCCGTTCCCTCATTGTATGGAAATCCTGACGATTCAGTATTCATTTTCTGCCAATTAGTACCACCATCATTAGATTTGTAAATGCCAGATCCTGTACCTGATTCCTGAAAATCCCATGCTTTTCTTATTCTATCCCAAATTGCAGCATAAAGCACATCTACATTCGCAGGGTCCATAACTAAATCTACAGCTCCAGAGTTATCATCTACATAGAGTGTCTTATTCCAAGTGCTACCGCCATCAATAGTTTTGAAAACACCTCTTTCTTCATTGGTTGTATAAAGGTGCCCAAGAGCAGCTACCCAAGCAATATCTTTGTTAGTTGGGTGCAATATGATCCTTCCAATATGATGAGTGTCTGTCAAGCCCATGTGTGTCCATGTCTTTCCATTGTCTTCACTTTTGTACACACCTACTCCTGCATAAGACGATCTACTGCTATTGACTTCTCCTGTTCCGAGCCAAATAATATCATTGGTCCAATCGACCGTCACATCTCCAATAGTCATGACTGCTTCATTGTCAAAAATCGGTTCGAATGTAGTCCCATTATTTGTGGTGTGCCACAGTCCTCCCGATGCATACGCTGCATAAAATTCTGTCGGATCATTTGGATTCACATCAATATCTGAGATCCTTCCACTGAAGATTGTTGGTCCGATATTGTCAGCTTCCATATTAGCAGCAATACTTTTTTCGGTGAGATCTTGTCTTTGTTTTTCTGCGATTATTCTTTGATCGATTATTTGTGAAAATCCAAGGGTAAAGAATAAGAAAATGAAAGAAAAGGTAAGGATTAATTTCATGTTTTGAATCTTAGATATTTAAAGAGGTTTTGTTATGGTGTCGCAATATCAATATTTTATCCTTGAAATGAATATTTTCTAATGAATTTTCAGTTTATGATAGAAGGAAATTCAAGTCCAATTTAGCATAAAAAGACAGTTTATTTAACCTATAAGGCACACTAGGTTTCCAGAAAGAATCACGAAGAAAAGTAATGCTTTAATAAATCGAACCTCTTAGCGAACTTCTGCGGTTAAAAAAACACCCCAATCAACCTTTTTTCTTCTTCCCCGACCACATCTTCTCTCCAGCCTTTATTTCCATTTCAAAGTGATTCTCTATAGGAGGAATCGGACAATTGTATCCATCACTATAAGCACACCAAGGATTATAACATTTATTGAAGTCGATGGTAACTTTGCCATCTTGTATGTCACCAGTTTTGAGGTCGATATATCTACCTCCGCCGTAAGTATATTCACCGTTGGTCACATCTTTGAATGGGAGGAAGAGATAGTCTTTGTAGCCTGGCATAGCGATCGTTCGAAGACTTGTATATAAGTGTACTTTAGTTTCTTTTTGGTTGATGTCGCAAGTTGCGATTCCGTATTGACGGAATGGTTTTGTAATGCCGCTGTATGTGCTGAGTTCGAATGGTTTTGCATCTGGTGTGAGTTTGACAGTGCAATCACAATTGTAGGATTTGTCGGCAGGGTAGAAGTGCATGTATTTTAAGTCTTCTTCGTTAAGAGGTGCTCTTTCGTCTTTGATGAATTCTGCTTTGTATTCTGTTTGGTGATGGGTGATTTGGTCTGAGTAGGATGTAGTTGAGGTTAGCTGTTTTTTTGTTGAGCAGGAGAGGAGTAGGGTGGCGAGGAAGAGGAGGGCTAGAGATTTATACATTGATTTAGTTTTTTATTTTTATGCGATTATGATTTTGAGGGAGGTTTGATTTGGGAGGCAAATTTAGATATTCTTATTTAACTTCTGGGATTTGAATTTGTGAGATGACTTTTAGGAATGTAAATGATTATTGTACTTGTAAATTTTAGGAATTTGTTAGTTTTATGTTGTTGAGATGGAATAAGCCAATAATTAGTTTATTTTTTAATCGTATATACCCGTTTATTAATTGAATATATATATATTAATAATGGTTTGAATGGTAACTATTTTAGTTAATAGATAATCAATTATTTGTGAGAGTTTTTTATTATTGACATTGTGGAAATAAACACACTATAATATGGCATGTGTTTATATATGAGTTGTGAGGAATAATTAAAAAATAAAGAAATATACGTTAATTTATGAACTCAAATAAAAGTATAAAAATTGCATTAGATGAAGCATCTTTTAGGCTAGTAGAATATTGGGGGGTTACAAATTCAAAAGAAACAACTTCGCTTACAGATGAAGAATTTGGTTCACTGGAGACATCTTTATTGAAATTAATTAATCTAATGTCTAAGACTTTTAAACTCTTGTCAACAGAAGTGAGCGAAAACAAAATTAGGAATTACCTTCTAGATTCAATTATTTTTAGTGCAATATCAATACACTACAGCAGTGATAAAAAAGGAGAACACGAAGTTACTAATTCTATAATTAGTGATATTTTAAACGAAGCTTATTTACTTTTATTGACCAAAAATGATAAATATGGGACAAAGAATAGACCATATAGAACTATGGAGTTCTCAAATGGATTAGGAATACCTGTATGGAAAAACTCTTTGCTAAAACTGACGGACAAAATGTCAATTATTAATATTTTTCTTAAAAATAATTTGAATTACAAACATGATGAATCCTTTAAAGAGACTTTGCAAGATGTTATTAGTTATTGTGTAATTTCTCTTATTTATTTCGATTTAAGGGATACTGAGTATTCCTTTTGTGGAATAGACGATCTTTTTGAGGATATTAGTCAATTAATTAATGAAAGAAATGAGTGAGTATATTAAAGCCTTTGTAATAAGTGTTTTGGCGGGGATCGTTCCAATACTTATTCAATATTGTATTACTAATAAATGGAGTTTTCTAGAATTAACTTTGATCATTCTTTTATCAATATCCATAGCGTTGTTATTCTTAATGGGGAGTCGTATTTTATCTTATCGAAAGTTTGGACTTTCTTCAATTCATGACTCAAAAAAAGAACTTAATATTATATCCAAACTTAAAACCTGTCAAAATGGATTGTCTTTTTTAGGAGTTTCTGCGAGGACAATTTTATCAGCTGAGGCAAGAAAATCGATTGAACAGGCATTTGCCCAAAACAACCAGTTGTCTTTAAAGTTTCTTCTTTTTGATCCAAGAGAAACAGAATTTGGAAAACGAAGAGCTTTAGATGAAACTGGAAATGAAGAAATATGGGACTCTTGGAAATATATAATTTTGAGTAGCATAGAAGAATTGGGTGTGCTTAATTCTGAAGGTAAAAAAAGAAAAATTGAAGTGCGAGTCTATAAATCATTTCCTATTTTTAGAGCTCTTTTCGTAGACTCGAATACAGTTTTTTTGAATTATTATGGAAAAGGGTTTAGTCCAGCAGAGATCAATTGTTTAAAATTGACAAAGGGGAAAAATAGTTATTACGAGGCACTTGAAAAATATTACAATGAACTATGGAATTCAAGCGAGATTATTTTGAGCAATGACGTAAACAATATCCCAAATTTAAGAAATACTCTGAATCATGAGCTTTAAAGTAATATCTTTCGATGCATATGATACTATTCTTTCTACAAAAGAAGAGCTAGATAAAATATGTGAAATTATGAGGCCTAATTGCACTTCGGTTTGGCGTAATAATTTCTGGAAGAGATTCAGCATTGGTATGGATTTAGAATTCAAGAAACTTACTAATGATGAAGAATATGTCAAAGCAAGTGTATTATATCACAGAGCTATTAAGTCCTCCAATTTATTAAGTGGAACTCAGGTAAATGAAGAACAGGCTGTAAATCTAATTTACTTTGCTCATTCCAATGCCAAGGCGCTTAGAGGAATAAGCAATCTAATTCAGAAACTAAGAAAACAATATATTGTTGTAATCCTTTCTGATGCAGATAACAAATTCTTAAATAGTGCACTATATAAAAATAACATTGTTGTTGATTTAGTTATTTCTTCAGAAGACGCAACTGGTTATAAAACGAATAAAAACAATAATGTATTCAAATATTTTATTAAAAAATTCGGAGTTCAATCATCAGATATTGTCCATGTTGGTGATAGTGATAATGATGAAATAGGAACTTTAAATTCGGGAATCGAATTCTGGAGATTTAATCCATTCGGCAGACCATTTTCCTCTAACCGCAATCAAAACATAGTTGAAAACCTATCAGATTTAGAATCTAAATTAATCAAATAGCAATATTAATACTACTCACAAGAGATGATCACAGCATATCTCTCTTTCGTCGTGAGACGATAGATATCATTATCCGTATATTTAAGTGAAAACTTTGAAAAGCAGTTATGTTATATTTACGTTGCCAACTGTTGCAAAATTGGCAACAATTCAAATATGGATGGAAAAGAAAATTTGGTATGATATAATCGATAGTGAAAAACCGATTGAAGTAACCTTCAAAACGAAAGTGTTTGGCAATCATTGATGGATTTAGCTCAGCTGTTTGATCGAGATAGATCAGTGATATCTAGGCACATAAGCAATGTATTTTAAAAAAAGTAGTAACTAAAGACTCAAATGTTGCAAAAACTGCAACATTTCAAAATGAAGGAGGAGGACAAATAGAGAGAAAATGAGGATATTAAATACCTGTTAGATTTTGGGCTTGGTGATTTTATTTAAACTATGAAAAGCCAATCACAACACAGACTATGAAGATCAGTGCGCCTTATCATGACCTTGATACTTAGTCTGCAATTATCTTAATTCGACAAACAAACAAATAAATAAAATACAAAAATCACGTGCCGTAAAATAATTACGGCATTGTTGTTGAAATAGATTATATTTGAATCAAACATTCTAAAATGTTATCAAAATTTTCTGTTTCAAATTTTAAGAGTTTCAACTCTAGATTCACTCTAGATTTTAGTAAAAATAGTGGCTATCAATTCAATTCTGAAAGTATAAGAAATGGTATTGTAAACAATGCCATAATTTATGGTCATAATGGTTCTGGTAAATCTAATTTAGGCCTTGCTATTTTTGATATAATTCAACATTTAACAGATTTCGAAAAGAATGAAGGACTCTATTCAAATTATCTGAATGCACTAAATGGATCTAAGTTTGCTGAATTTGAATACGAATTTAAATTTGATAATAATGTAGTTAAATATAATTACAAGAAAACTGATAACCTCGCTGTTGTATTTGAGCACTTATCGATAAATCAAAAAACTGTAGCATTAATTGATAGGAGCATCAATAATATAGCTACAATTAAATTAAAAGGTACTGAATCATTAAATAAGAATATTTCAAATGAAAACTTGTCTCTATTAAAGTATATAAGAAACAATTCCATTTTAGTTAAAAACCCTGAAAATACCTTATTTCAGAGGTTTCTTGATTTTGTTGATGGAATGTTATTCTTCAGGTCACTTGATGTAAATATGTATTTAGGATTAGAAACGGGGACTAGAGACATACAAGAAGAAATAATTGAAAAAAATAAGGTCAAGGATCTTGAAAAATTCTTGAATGAAGCTCAGATTGAATCAACATTAACCGTAATTCAATCTTCGTTCAATAAAAAAATTCTTGCATTTGACTTCAAAGGAGTCAAAATTCCATTCTATGATGCTGCATCAACTGGAACAAGAGCTCTGACTATATTATATTTTTGGCTTCAAAAAATCAATCTCGAAAATGATGTTTCATTTGTTTTTATAGATGAATTTGATGCTTATTATCACCATTCATTGGCACAATCAATAGTACAGCAATTGAAAAAGACGAATATTCAATTTGTGTTGACTACACACAATATTTCTATTATTTCAAATGAGATATTAAGACCTGATTGTTATTTTTTTATGAATAAAGATCATATTAAATCTCTGGCTCAACGCACTAATAAAGAATTAAGAGAGGCTCACAATATTGAAAAGATGTATAAAGCGGGATCATTTAATGGCTAATCTATTATTAATTTTTGAAGGTGAGAAATCGGAATTTGAAGTTGTCAAAAGTCTTTCCAATCATTATTTAAATGAGAAAGAAAATATACTCATTCAAACTGCTTATTGTAACGATATTTACGAACTATATAAACAAATTGTAGAAGATCCTGATTTAGACATTTTTGAATTAATTCGTAATATCCCTTCAAATAAAAAAATCCTGGAAGATTTTAGTAGAATTGATTTTGCTGAAATATATATGTTTTTTGATTACGATGGGCATGACAATCTAGCCGACGACAGTCATCTATTAGATTTATTGAATCTATTCGATCAGGAGACTGAAAACGGAAAACTATATATAAGTTACCCTATGGTCGAATCTATAAGACACATACCAACAAACATAGATTTTAAAGATTTAATCGTCAAAGCAAAAAAGAACATTAAGTATAAAAAAGTAGTAGATGAAGAAACAGAAGGCCAATATAAAAACATCAATAGCTATTCAAGAGAAATCTGGAATCATATAATTGTGATGCACACGAAAAAGATGAATTTTATAACAAGAGATAAATTTGAATTACCTAAAACTATTATTCATCAATCAGAAATTCTAGAAAACCAAATTGAAAAATATATTAGCCAACATGATTCTATTTCAGTTCTTAATTCATTCCCAATTTTTATTTTAGACTATTATGGTCTTAATTTCATAAAAAAGATTGCGAGTTAAATGGAAACTGTAGACAATAATATATATCGCCAATCTTACTTCTTCAGACCATCGGATAAAATTCATCGTTACATACACAAATTCTCGTTACAGTGTCACGAGAATTAGTTGAAAGAAAGAGCATTGAACAATAGCAATCACGGAGCAATCAAAGAAAAATCATGAGAATAATAATTACAATCATATTACAAATCAAGAAGAAGATTTAATTATTGAATTTAGGATGATTAAGAATAAAGCCTTGTAAAATATCTAATCATTTCGTAAATTAATTTAAAATTTATAAAGATGAGTGTAGCAAGAAAATTAAGTAACATACAATTAGAACTTCTAAAGGTCTTTAGTGTAGATTTAAGTGATGAACAACTTATGGAAATTAAGGATTTATTGGTCAAGTATTTTGCTAATAAGGTAACTGATGAGATGGATAAATTATTTGAAGATAATAATTGGGGAGAAGAACAAATTGAGAAGTGGTCAAAAGAATATATGAGAACGAAATATGATGATAAATAACAGTGACTAAAAAAGAATTGAGATAAATAACTTAGAAAAATAGAAAACTCGGAGCAATCAATGAAATATCATGAGAACAATAACTACAATCATATTACTCCTAAATATCCTTCCTCTATTCTCTCAATCCACTGATACAATTTCTATTGATCGTTTATTTGAGCAATACAGTAGTCAATCACCTGGAGTTTCTGTTTTGGTCTCTAAGGGAGATAGTATTATTTATAAAAGGAATTTTGGTCAAGCGAATTTAGAATACGGTAATCTGATAACATCAAATACTATTTTTAATGCTGCATCTCTTGCAAAGCAGTTTGTCGCTTTTGGAATATATCTCTTGAAAGCAGACGGAAGATTGTCACTAGTCGATAATGTTAAAGACTATATACTTGAGTTTCCTGATTATGGAGAACCAATCAAAATTAGCCATCTTCTCTCTCATACAAGTGGTATTAGAGATCAAAGGGGGTTATTGACATTGGCGGGGTATAGATTGGATGATTTCATTTCACATGAAGATGTATTGCAATTAATACTGAGACAAAAAGAATTAAATTTTCAACCAGGTGACCAATTCGAATATAGCCATTCAAATTACACGTTGCTAGCTCACATAATTGAAACTATAACGGGATTAAGCTTAAATGAATATATGAAGCTGAATGTCTTTATTCCATTAGAAATGAATAATACGTTCTTCCTTGATAATTCCAACCAAGTGATTGAAAATAGAGCTTATTCTTATGGAATACATGATGGGTCTTATGTAAAAGTTAATCTGAATTATCAGAATTATGGTCCCACAAATCTAATGACAAGTGTGGACGATTTATTTAAGTGGATATTAAGTTTTTCTAACAATGAAATCGCTTCGCAAGAATTAATTAGAGAGTTTGATGCTATTGCCAAATTGAAAAGTGGAAATGACGTTTTAGGAGCAGATTTGGGGGAAGAAAAAATATTAGGCTGTAAAGGTCAATTCTATAGACATTATAAGGGTTGTGATTTTTATAGCCACGGTGGTTCTTTGGGAGGTTTTAGAAGTTTTTTAGGCCGATTTCCAAATGAGCAATTATCTATAATAATCTTAGGTAATGTCACCAGTTTAAATACTTATTCTACAGCACTTAAGATCGCAGATATAGTACTTGGATTAAAAATCGAAGTTCCAAAAATAGAGCAACCAAAAAATAGTAACTTGGAGAATGAAGAGGAAGATGATGATAACAACTATTCAATAATACCAGAGCACTATATCGGCAATTACTATAATGATGAATTGAATTCAAATATTCGATTTGCCTCAGTAAACAATCATTTAAATTTATCAATTGGGAAAAACAAAAGACTCGACTTTACGATAATTGAAACAGATAAATTCATGACAAAATTAAACAATGAAGTAACAATGGAATTCATTAGAAACGATAGAAATGAAATCAAAGCGATGAAAGTTTCTACCTTAGGAGTAGGAGAACTTTTTTTTGAAAAAATTAATTAAGAATAAATTACATAATTTTAACCTCATTCACGTTCAACAATAAATCAAAATTATGAATAAAGCAATAACTTTTTCTCTCTTTTTTATGCTAGTGCTAAGCAACCTGCAAGCACAGATTTTTACAGCTGTCACCAGTGGCCCAATCTACAATGATAGCCTTGCACTAGGCAGTGCCTGGGGCGATTTTAATAATGATGGATATCAGGATATATTTGCTTCTCGAAGGCAATTGTATTTCAATAATGGGGATGGGACCTTTACGAAAATTACTAGCGGGGATGTTGTTGAATATGGACAAGGAGTAGGGGGGACAATCGGTGATTATGACAATGATGGGTATCTAGACATCTTTACCGCAGGACCATCTAGCTCTGGGAGTAATTTGTTCCACAATAATGGCGATGGGACATTCGATCAGGTATTAGAAGAACCTTTTTTGTCCGACTCCTCGGATTTTCAGGTCAGTAGTTGGGTAGATATTGAGAATGATGGTGACCTGGATCTTTTTGTTTCTGCAGGAGGGAATGTTGGATTTACAGATAATTACCTTTACATCAATAACAACGATGGTACATTTACCAGAGATACTACCAATTTGATCACAAAGGACAGCACTGCGACTATCAATTGCAGTTGGTCGGATTTTAATAATGATGGATATGTAGACCTATTTATTGCCAACGGGGCTCAGTTTATTGATGCTGGAGCTAATTACTTATATATGAATAATGGAGATGGCTCTTTTACACGACTTACAGAAGGGGCAATTGTGAATGATCAAAATAGTTCTTTAGGCAGCAGTTGGGGAGATTATAACAATGATGGCTATTTGGATCTTTTTGTTGCCAATGGTAGAGAAAATAAACTTTACAAGAACAATGGTGACAATACCTTTAAGTCTGTACTTGCTGGAGAGATGGTCACTGAAAATTCGGTTTCCGCTGGAAGTGGCTGGGCAGATTTCGATAATGATGGTGATCTCGACCTTTTAGTAGCAAATATTGGTTCTAATAATTCTCTTTTTGAAAACAATGGTGACGGTACTTTTACGAAAGTATTGGGAGAATCATTTTCGGAGCATATAGGTTTTGGATGTTCATGGGCCGATTGGGACAAAGATGGTGATCTCGATATCCTGTTCACGTGGACAAATACCAACCACAATACCCCTTATTTGAACAATGGAAATTCAAATAATTGGATCAATATTCATTGTACGGGTACTATGTCTAATACCTCAGCTATAGGTGCAAAAATATGGCTCAAAGCGACCGTAAATGGCAGTGAGATATGGCAGGTCCGTGAGATAACGGGTCAAACAGGATCATTGGGACAAAGCAGTCTTAATGCTCATTTTGGATTAGGATCAGAGGGAACCATTGATTCTATTCTAGTTCAGTGGCCCTCAGGGATCACTCAGGAATTTTCTGACATACCTGTAAATAACCATATAGAGATCATAGAAGGTGAAAGCCTGAGCGTTCAAGAATTCTCTCATAATTCTACCATAGACCTATTTACTGTTTATCCAAATCCTGCTGATGCTTTTGTGACCGTTCAATTTGAACTTAACAGGCCTGCAAATATTGATTTAAGTATTATTGATTTATCTGGATCAACGCTATTGAAGCTGAGGAAAGAAAAATATTTTGATGGACTGAATAATGTTACTTTCCAAAGCAATAGTTTGCCAAGTGGAATTTACAATTGTCGTTTGATAATTGACAATAACTTTATTCTTAATCGAAAGGTGGTTATTCTAAGATGAATTTCAAGATTTTTCTATTTGTAAAATATGGTGTTTTAATATTTTGACAATATAGATGACAAGTTTAATAGGTTGGATTTATAATGTATTACGATTCTTCGTGCCTGTCTTTGGGAGGTTTTAGAAGTTTTAGGTCGATTTCCAAATGAGCAAAAAAAATAAATATGAATTCACCTAACATTGAGTGATAATAAATGAGTTCCTACCTCATTCCTCCATATACTCTGAGACATTGGCACAATTAAATAAATCTAGGTTTTCTAGAGTAATAGCCTATTAAGATTGTCAAAATATACTTGTTATACTCTATTAATTTTATTATGTTTAGGCTATTGTATTTGATAGCCTATGGAAAAAGAAGAAAAACTTAGAAACCTCTTTAATGAGAGTAAAGGGATATTAACATTTCAAGATTTACAATCATTAGGTCTAACTCATTACTCTATTAAAAGACTTATTGGGGATGGTATTATCGAGAGAGTGAAAAGGGGGAAGTATATACATCTTGAGTCAGAAGAGGATGAATATTCTCTTATTCAACAAATAATTCCTTTAGGTATCATCTGTTTAGCATCTGCTGCTTCTATTTATAACTACACTACATATATTCCTAATACTTATCATTTAGCCATAAAAAGTAATTTCTATCCAAGCCTACCTGAATATCCGCCGATAAAATTACATTATTGGAGAAAGAAACAATACGGATTAGGAATTATATCAATATTGCTTAATGAGTCTAAAATTCGTATTTATGATAAAGAAAAAACTGTTTGCGATTTCCTTAAGTTCAGAAAAAAGTTAGATGCTAATGTTGTTAAAGAAGTTTTAAAGGCTTACTTGAAAGATGAAGAAAAAGATTTAATCAAATTGAAAAAATATTCAAAAGAGTTAAAAATTGAATCTATTCTAATTAATTATCTAGAAATATTACTGTGAAATATGAATATTGAATCTATTAAAGCGAAGCTTAAAATCTATTCAAAAAAAAATCGAAAAATCCATCAAAATACCCTGACAAAATATTTTCAAGAAAGATTTTTGTTTAGACTTTCTAAATCGAATTACAAAGAGAATTTTTTGCTGAAGGGAGGTGCTCTTGCGTATACTATTAGTGGAGAAGATAGCCGCCATACAAAAGATATAGATTTCCTAATTAATAAACTCGAGGCTGAACATGAAAAATTAAAAGACATATTTAAGGAAATTTGTGAAATTACTGACGACGATGGAGTTATTTTTAAAACTAAAAGTATCAAGATTGAAGCAATTCAAAAAGAAGGGAGTTATAATGGAACTAGAATCAAGGTTGAATCGAGACTTGGTAAAATCTCCCAGCAGGTACAAATTGATATTGGTGTTGGTGATTATGTTACTCCGGGCCCACAAGAAATTGAATATCCTACAATTTTGAAGGAACTCTCTTCTCCAATATTGACTGCTTATTCCGTAGAAACTCTTATTTCAGAAAAATTTAATGCAATGATTGATCTTGGTGAATTCAATTCTAGGTTAAAAGATTTTTATGATGTATTTAAATTAGTTGACAAATGTGATACGGAAGTGTTAAAGGAAGCATCAAAAATACTTTCAAAACGAGGAAAACGAAAATAACTAAAAATCATCCAGTATTTAAAGAAGAATTCTACGAAAATGAGCAAAGAGCAAAACAATGGTCTATTTTTATAGAAAAGAATGAGTTGGAGAATATTGATTTTAGGAACGTCTACAATAAATTTGTAATTCAATTGCTCCCTATCTATGAAGAGTTATAATGCTTTGAACAAGGTAATATGAATCTATCTAGATCATATTTTAATTTTATTGATGTACAGTTAAACTGTGCCAAATAGTAGATAAGAAGGAATAGCCCCTTTTCTCAAATTATAAAGATGTTAGAAAAGTTGATAAAGGAAATTGGAAAATAGAATAATAGAGAAACCTTTAACGAGCTAAATTATCACGCATCTTTTCATGTAGAAAATAGGAGTAGCTGTACAATCAAGCCAAAGGAACTAATTCTAATACATCCCCGTTTAAAATCATATACGAAAACCATCTAAAATGTTCAATTTTCTTGCCGGGTTGATAAAAACTACAGTTATAATTTATGTTGTTATATTCTCAATTTTCATTTTATTTCTTTCCTTTGGGATTGACATGTATTTAGCTTTTAATGGAAAAGATTCTTACTTCTTTGATCCAGATAATATTGTCAGTTATGATGAACCAATCTTCACTAATATCGATAAAGAATTATTGGAGCATTACGAATTAAAAAAGAATGAAATACGAGCAATGAGGCGTAATTTGATATTTCTTCATGACAATAAATCGCTATCTGTTAAGTTTTTGGAACATAATGAGATCAACATTTCAGCACGTCACAAAGGAGGCTCTTTCTTTAGTTCTCATTTTAATTATAAATCGGAAGAAAGTAAAGATCGTCTGCAAAAGATTCAGGTTACTCCTGATGAGCTTGATCGATTGAAGGCAGGTATTAAAAGAAGTGGGTGTTTTTCTTTTGAGAAAAAAGAAGATCTTCGGATAGGATTTAAAGATGCCAAATCAGGTACATTTTATTACAGATTCACAAGTGCCAATGATCCTCCAAATCTACAAGATAGCTGCCTGATAATGAAGGTAGACGATCAGGTTTATTTGGAATATTCAGGGAATGGAAGAGGCCCAGATTGTGTGAAAAATAAAAATCCTGAAGGCTATGACGATCGTAATTTTTTTCAAAAATGGTTGGGCTTAATATGGAATAGGAAGGTGGTATTTGAATGAAATTGAAGCTGTGAAATTTTGAATCTGAAAACTAATTATACCCTTTGTGCTATAAGATAAACTGAAATTACCCTCATAAAACAATTTTTACCCCAAATAAAGGGTAATATTTATATTTCAACTTAATAAAAACTAATTATACCCTTATTTGGTTAATATAAATGCAATTTACCCTCTATAAATCAATTTTACCCCAATAAATAGTCGAAAAATGAAAAAGGTAGGGTTTACATGGCTTAAGGAAAAATTAGATATAAAAGGTTTTCGATTGACGCATGAGTCATACATCGGAACAACTGATAAAACAGAGTTAAGTTCAACAAATACAGTAGTAAGAACATTCAAGCCGAAGTATGATGTGAGTAGCGATAATCCTATGTATCATTTAGAATTTGCTTTAAAGTACGATGATATAGATCTAGCGTTTATAAAGGAAGTATTTACATTCACAGATACTGAAGTAATATTAGAATACATCACTACAAATCCAAATAGGAAATATCCGAGAATCATTGGATATCTCTATGAATTTACTGGAGGCAATTCAATAGAAGTTAAAGTTACTTCAACCAATTATGAAGATATATTGGATTCTTCAAGATATGTAACAGGAAATATTACAAAAATATCCAAATGGAAAGTAAACGATAATCTTCTCGGATCAAATAACTTCTGTCCAATAATCAGAAGGACTACCGAACTCAGCGAATTGCTAAATTGGAATATTCAAGAAGCAATTGAAAATCTACGAGACAAATATTCACCAGAAATCTTTAACCGAGCTAGCTATTATCTTTATAAAAAAGAGTCGAAATCCTCCAGTGATATAGAGAAAGAGCAACCATCTCAAGACAGAATGGAAAGGTTCATAGCCTTACTTGAAGAGGCGGGACAAAAGCCATTTGAAGAATCATTGTCAGAAAAAGAATTGGTTCGTATTCAAAACGTTATTGTAGACCCGAGATATGCAGATGATGGTTTTAGGGACTTTCAAAACTATGTCGGTCAGACAATGAGAGATAATACACAGAAAGTACATTATGTATGTCCGCCGCCGCAATTTGTAAGATCTCTTATGCAGGGAATAGTTGATTTAAATAACAAAAACACATCAACCGACGCGCTTATAAAAGCAACAATGGTATCATTTGGTTATGTATATATTCATCCATTTGAAGATGGTAATGGAAGAATTCATCGCTTTCTTATTCATGATATTCTAGTGCGAGACGGAATTGTGCCCAACAGTACAATCCTTCCTGTTTCAGCGCAAATACTTGCCCACATGGATGAATATGATTCGACCTTAGAGATACTTTCCAAGTCGATCGGGCGAAAAGTAAAATATGATATAGATGATTCTGGAGAAATGAAAGTAAGTAATGCTACCGAAATTGAAGCATTATACAGATTTCCAGACCTAACCAATCATACTGTGTTTTTGGCGAGAGCTATACAGTCTACAGTCAGCAAAGATATTCCGGAAGAACTATTTTTCCTTCAATGTTATGATGAACTGAAGCGTGAAATTCAGAATATAGTAGATATGCCAGACCATAAAATCGATCGCATGATTTTATTCCTTCACCAGAATAAAGGAAAACTTGCAAGTCGAAAGCGTAAAGTATACAAAGAGCTAAATGATAATGAAATAGAGCAAATGGAACAAGCCTACGATGAGGTATTTCAAGATAAATGAGAATGTCTATACAATGGCTATTTGACAATTGAAAATAAACCTAAGGAATGATTCAATAATAAAGTAACATTTTCTACTTGTTATTTTATTATTCTACAGCGTTAAAAAGCCTCGCCAATGCCCTGCATTGTCTACGCCTGCCTGCCGGCAGGCAGGTTTTTTGCCTTGTTGAAAAATAAAACACCTGCGTTTAAAAGCGAACTTTATTAATGTATCATTCCTAAATCAAAAACCTTTACAATAATTACAAAAACAAAAATCATGAAAAACATATACTTACTACTCATCATTATCATTTCAATAGGATGTAAACAGTCCGTTTCAAACAGATCTGGATCTTTTTATGATTTGATTTGCGCTCCAGATGAAATGCCCGAATTTGATGGTAATAAAGTGACTATATTGGATGCTAATAGAAATCCTGTCAAAGACACTATTATGAATCAAATAGTAAAAAGAAGGGATGTATTCAAGCCATGTAGAAAGCTAATATATGGAGCAATTTGGAAAGATAAGAATGGCAATGTAATTACTAATAGCAGGATTAAAATGGTGGCTTTGGGACAGAGGTGGGACGTTCAGCCAGAGATTCAGGATGAAATTGTTGTGCAATTTGAGTTTAATGAAGAAGACATTAAAAAAACGGAAAAATATCAGTTAAACAAAGGTATTTTAGATAGGAGGTGGATGGGTCAAGGCAGAGAAGGTGTAATTGAAAATGTTGAAGAAATATGGATGCATCCATTTAGGAGTAATCAATATAACTTTACAGAAGTAGCGCCTTTTCCTGAAGTGAAATTCCCAATGAAGGTAGGCAAGTCTTGGAGTGGAAGTTTAAGTATACAAGATGGCTGGGGTGATTGGGAGAATACATCGGGAAATTTCAATTATGAAGTAGTAGCAAAGGAAAAAATAAAAACACCATATGGGGTAATCCAAAATTGCTGGAGAATAAATTCAGAAGCTAAATATGATTTTGGGAATTCTTATTTTGAATATTGGTTTAATGAAGATCTGGGATTTGTCAAGATGGAATATAAAAATTATGGCAATCAAACCCTTTCATTTATTTTGGAAGAGGTGAATGATAAAAGTCTCTGAAACTAAAAGGTAGATAGATATTTTTTTAACACTTACTAGACTAAATAAAATTCTGAGATATAAACCAAAAGTTGACAAAGTTTCTAGTTTATAATGCGATGGGAGAAATAGTAAAGGCACAGAATTATAATGATAAAATCAATATTTCTTTGTTGCCATCAGGGTTTTATATCATACAGATCATAGCAGAAGAAAATAATGAGCATACATCAATATTTATTAAAAATTGAATTATGAAAAAGACATTTACCTTAATTTTTCTATTATATGTGTGCACTTTTTATGCACAACCGACCATTACCTCTTCATGAGCTCCAGACATTGGCGATATGGTTCAAAGCGCTTTAGGAACCGATACAGAAATGATTGATCCTGGTGAAGTTGGTGCTAATGCCAATTGGGATTACTCTAATGTGATGAAAGATGAAACTGTACCAACGACAATTTTCGAATTTACAGATCCATCGGTCAGTAGTTCTGCTAATTTATTCCCTGATGCCAATATCGCTGTAGTTTTTTCTGGTTTTGATCCTAATACTCAACCAGTTACTTTCTACAATAAAAGTAGCGATAAATATGAAGTGATTGGGAATGCGTTACCGTTGACCAGTATCGTATTTTCGGATCCTCAAACGATTATGGAATTTCCATTTTCATATGGAGATGTTTTAACAGACAACTTCACTGGTGAAAGTAATTTCAATAATTTTATTACCTACATTAAAGGTGCTGTAGTATTAACAGCTGATGCATATGGAACCATCAAAACTCCAAAAGGGACCTTTGAAGATGTTATTCGAGTCAAAACAGAAACAAGCAGGGTTGATAGCACTAATTTTTTCTCTGAAAGCTATACTCTAGTCATATATAATATTGTCAATTACATTTGGTTAAACAACACAATAGGTACTAGTATTGCTTCTTTGTCTTTTTCAAGTGGTGAAATTAAAACGGTAACACAAGGAATGATAGTTGTTAATGATTTGGAAGAATTCAGGTCGTTCGTTTGGAGTGACAATGAAACTTCTTCTTTGAAAGAAATTGAAGGTGATTTGCAATTGGAAATTCTTTCTTATGGTCCAAATCCAACAACAGAGATCTTTAATATAAATTTAGAATCGGAATGTAATTGTCCAATTAACATGGAAATTATCAACTATTTAGGAGAGGTGATCCAAACTGATAACTTCAATTTAAACTATGGAAATAATACAATAGATGTCCAATTAGTGGATTTGCCTGCTGGGAATTATTTTGTAAAGCTCTCTCGTAAAGATGGTTTTGGAATCTTTCAAGTTCAGAAAATATAGATAGTAAAAGTATTTTTTTAACCGCAAAGTGAGCAATGGATACCACAATGAACACAAAGAATAAAAACTTATCTTTGATAACATTACGACTTCTTTGAGCTTTTTGCGATTAATAATTTATTTTCTAACTATTCTTTGGTCCAGCCTTCACTATCTCAGCATTCACACTCGCCTCGAATGCCTTGAAATTATCTTGGAACAACTTCACCAATTTCTCTTTCACTTCATCGTACTTCTCTTTATTCTCCCATGTGTTTTTCGGTATCAATATATCTGAAGGTACTCCTGGACAGCTCAATGGAATCTCAAAACCAAAATCTGGATCTATGACAGTTTCCACATTGTCAAAGCCATTGTTGTGGATAGCATCGATGATAGCACGAGTGTATTTTAGTTTTATTCTTGAACCTACACCATAAGCGCCTCCTGTCCAACCTGTATTGACCAACCAAGCTTTGGCACTGTGTTTCTTGATTTTGTCAGCCAATAGTTCTGCGTATTTATTTGGATGCCACATCATGAAAGCAGCTCCAAAGCAAGCAGAGAAAGTGGCTTGAGGCTCAGTGACTCCCATCTCTGTGCCTGCGACTTTGGCAGTATATCCAGAGATGAAGTGATAACTAGCTTGTTCAGGACTTAATCGACTGATCAGGGGCAGGACACCGTCAGTTTTTGGGATGATTAGAGATTAGTACTATTCCGAGATAATGAATTTATAAAGCTTAGATTTTTTAAACCACAAGGATCTCAAGATGTCGTAAGGATTCCACGGAGTTGGATGTTGACTTTCCATTGTGAATTCTTTGTGCGCTTAGAGGTTAAATAAAAGTAATTACTTTAGACATTCAGTTTATGAATTTAATTATATTTAGGAATGAGTAACCACCCCCAATTGACCAAACTTGTAGAATCTAAACAGTTCTCCTATTTTATTATTATTGTGATCTTGTTGAATGCAATTTTGGTAGGTGTCGAGTTGACCAATATGACACCTCTTGTATATTGTTTACAAAAGATTTTTCTTGTTATATTTATTATTGAAATTTTCTTTCGCTGGTTTGGTAGAAAGACTACGAAATCTTATGTCAGCGATTGGTGGAATTGGTTTGACATCATCATAGTCCTAATCTCATTATTGCCGCAAGGAAATCCTGATCATGTAGGTATATATACCTCTTTCAGAGTTCTTCGAATTTTTAGAGTGCTTCGTTTGTTCAAAGTATTCCCGAATATGGGGAGAATGGCTTTAGTCTTAGCAAAGTCACTTAGTGCACTTACTCAGGCTATCTTCTTACTTATGGTTTTCATGTACTTGTATGCGTTAATTGGTGTAATCTTATTTAGAGGTAAAATCTCAATTTTTACCCTTAGTGGTGCTAAAATTGATCCTTTTGGAAATATTGGAGAAGCACTTTTCTCTTTGTTTAGAGTGACCACAGGTGAGGACTGGACTGATCTAAGATATGATTTGATGGAAATAGGAATAAATCATAGTTGGATTAATTTTTATTTCGTTTCATGGATGGTTTTATCCGCATTTCTCTTGCTGAATATTATAATAGGAGCTATAGTAAATAATTATGAGAATGAATTCAATAAAGAAAAGACAACCGAGATGGAAGATAAGATCAATAGGATTTTGAGTCAGTTGGAAGAATTGAAATCTAAGTGATTTTTGACAATAATGATAGATAGCCTAAGTTTATCGAAAGTATTTATAAATTGACAAACTCATATTCAAAGTTTCATTTGCATGAAGAATCTTATTTTATTTATATCATTTCTCATTGTTGCTCAACTTGGATACACACAAGAAGAATGTCTTACCATCTATACCGATGAAGACATTGAACGATTACCTTCTTTTGATGTAGAAATTGTAGATTCCAAAATTTGTGTGTCCACTTATTATGGTGGGTTTTATATTATAGAAAATGAAATTGTCACCTCGATAGATACTTTTAATGTTGTTCTTCCAGATATTGTGATTAGAAATATGTGTAAATATTCAGATGGATTGGCTTGTTCTTATAGACTTGGAACAACCACAACTATTTATTCTTATGATTTTGAAAAGGATTCATTCAAGAAAATAATAGATAATGAAGATATTTTACCTAATGATCAGATAAGTCAGTTTAGCAATAATATTCCATTAAGTATCAAGTCAAAAGACAATCTTTTGTTGATCGGGACATCAGCAGGATTGTCAACATATACTATCGATGGGAATTATCAACAAATTCAGGATTTAGATGACGATGGAGTTATAGATTTCGTTTTTGATATAGATACGAACTCTGATAGTGAGGCTTGGATTTGTACAAATTCGGGAGTTTTTACTATGGACTATTTGACTTTCAATGTCACTAAAATCACAGATGAAACATGTTCCCAAATAGTGATTAATCAAAATGAGGAAGTCATTTTCACAGATAGGATTACAGATAAACTCTATAAATATTCTGGTTCAACTTTGGAAGAAATTGCAGCAAGTAGTACAATAATTTCGTTTAAAGATGTGAAAGATATTGAAGTTGATTCTGAGAATAGGTTATTTTTCATTACGCCAAATGAGGTTATAGTTAGTGAGGATCTTGAATTTGAAAAGCTTTTTGATTTAGAGGAAGGATCTAGTTTAGCTTCAGATGACGAATTGGTTGTTGCAGGAGGGAGACAAGTTATAGTTTATGATTGTCCTGTAAGCAATTTAGAAGAAGGTAAAAACTTGGAAACTTCTTTTAGTATTTATCCTCAAATAGCATTAGATGAATTACAAATTTCAGTAAAAGATGGATTTGACTTTTCACCTGTAAACATTTCAATAGTGAATGCGGTTGGTATTGAGGTCCTTAATGATATGATGTATACTCATATATTGACTTTAGAGATTGGCCAATTGCCAGCAGGAATTTATTATGTCATTTTGAAAAATAGGAATGGTACTGTGAAAAAGTCTTTCATAAAAATATAGGGATCACTTCATTTAACCGATACACATAAACTAATGATAAGACAATTAATTTCAGGATTTCTGATAATCTTTTTGGGACTTAGCTTAAATGCACAACAAGATTCTTTAAACCAAGAAGTTGCTCCAAAAGGCGGAGTTAACAATCTGGCAGTCAAATACTACGGTATAGATTTTACAAAAGAACAAAGACAGCTGTTGAAAGACAAAGAAGTCGAATTAATTTTTCAAGTAGATAGTGAAGGAAAACATAAGCTTTCTGAGGTGAATGGTATAAGTGATAAGGAGATTATTGACAGCCTAAAACAGAAAACAAAGGAGGTAGAAAATTTTCTTCCAAGAATTAGAAATGGAATTGCAGAGCCTTCCATTTATTTTATAAAATTTGAGTTTCCAACATATAATTTGATCTCCCGCAAATATGGTGGGAGACTAGGTTCTTCGTACAATGAAGCAAACTCGAAGATTTTGAATATATCAATAAATCAGGATCAGGAATCGATATTTTATTAGGATTTGTAGCAAACAAATATTTGGGAAAACCCTCAGACTATTTCGGATTCGGAAGTGGGGCGAAAATTGCTATTTCAGTATCAGATAAAAAGAGATTTATATACGGTATGAATATGAATATCTATAGTAACAAGCTAAAGCAAAATTTACCAATTAATACCACAAAAGAACAATTTATGGCACCTTCGACAATTTTGATAGGCGTCACCTTTGGGAGATGGATTAATAAAATAAACATTCAAACGGAAATCACAATAGCTGCCCAAAATATTACAGAAAAGATTAACGAAAATGACACAGATTGGGTAAAACTCAAAGGATGGAGCCCCGGTATCGTGGTCAATTACCCATTTGCTATAAGTAAAGAAAGACCTTATTATTATACAGGTCCTCCATCACTTGTCAGTCTCAATTTAAACTTACATATTGGCCTAAGATATATGAGTTTTTCCATTCCTGAGTCCAGTGGACTTATGGTTGAGGCAGGACTTGGTTTTAGGATATCGAACTCTTATGTATCAGATTATAAACTGAAAGACAGATTGAGATTATAATCTTTTCTAAAATTGGATGTCGAAACTTTTTGAATGACTTTCTAAGCTTCACATTTCGCCAAATCCGTCAACGTAAGCATTCCAACTAATTTATTATTATAAGTAACAGGCAGGCCACTTACATTAGAATCTTCAAATACTGATTTGGCTTTTTTCATCGACACATTTGATTGAATAGTCACTAGGTTGGTCAACATTATATCTTTCGCAAAGCAACACAAGCCAGATTTTTCTTTTTCTAACCTCTCAACAGTTCCATCCGTAATAAGACCGACAAGATCTCCGTCCAAATTCTCAACTGGGAGGTGGTGGATATTGTTCCAGGTTAAGATACTTTTGACTATTTCGACACTGTCATTTTCACTTACAGAATAGATGTTAGTACTCATCAATTGGTCTACGGTTGGATCTTGTTCAGCAAGTTTATAATTTCTTATGGCTATGTTTTTCCACTCATGTAGAGGTGTGTTATTCTTTTGATATTTAAGCGTTTGCCTAACCAATTCTTTTTGAGCTATTGCCTCACCATAATGCTTTGAGAGTATTCGGAAATTATCAACTGTCCATTTGGAGCCTGTCACCTCCTTCGATACGCGTTTTTCTATAACAGATAGATATTTATCAGTATCAGCAGAATTTACTCTGGAATTTTTCAATCCTTGGTGTGCCATCGGAAGCAATTGTTCGAGAATCAGTTGCTTTGCAGGGATATTATTACCATACCAATTAAAGACAGTATTCAATCCAGATCGTGCAGCAAGTACAAAATTATTTTTAACTGCTTTGAAACTATGACTCTTCCAAAATTCAGCACCACCTTCAGGCTTACATCTCATCAAACCAATCCAAAATGCAAAATTTGCAATCTCATCTATCGCACTCGGTCCAGCGGGTAGATATCTACATTCTATTCTAAGGTGTGGCTTCTTTTTAGAAAATCCATAGCACATTCTATTCCAGGTATATGTCGTACCATTATGCAATCGGATCCCTCTCAAATCTGGAATCTCACCTTTACTCAATAATTCTTTAGCATCTGTCAAATCATCTGATGTCACCAAAAGAGGGAAGCGCATAATATCATTCTTCCATAGTTCAGTAGGAGATTCTCTCATCCATCCTCTTCCAAAATATACCCTTGGCAGTTTCATTCTCATATACTTTTGAGAACTTCGAGTATCGAGGCTTTGTTTGAAAAGAGCAATCCTTGTTTCTGCCCACAACTCGTTTCCAAACAATAGGGGAGAGTTCACACAAGCCGATAGGACAGGGCCAGCAATCATCTGCGACCAATTGTGTTGATTGACAAAATCATCAGGTTTGATTTGCAAGTGCAATTGGAAACTCGTATTGCAAGCTTCAAACAATACAGAGCCCAATGACATGATCAAATCATCTACACCCTGCATATAAACTTCAAATTTACTTCCCCGAATTTCTGACAATGTTTGGCTTAATGTTTCGTATCGTGGAATTGGAGTCATGTAATCTGACTGTAGATGATGATATTTAAGGGTGGGAAGAATCCCTGTCATCAAGATTTGTTCATTCAGTTTTTTAGCTTCATCATGCCCTTTTTTCAGTAATTCCAAAAGTGACCTTTCCATATTAGAAAAGCAATCACCCTTCAAAGGCAATGGATCCAGATTGATCTCCATATTGAATAGTGCCAACTCATTGGTATAGTGCTCATCATCTATCTTATCAAGAAGTTGTAGAGCGGAAGTTGTAGGGTCATAATGTTTGCCTACTATACATAATTCTTGTTCCGCACCTATCCAGAGGTCTCCATCTTCAAACATCCTTTCTTTTAGCATAAACTCAAATGCTTCAATATCATTTAATGCATATTGATACATTCTTCTGCGATCATGCTCGTCCAAGATCTTTCGTACACGGAAATCTCCCATTACAGTAAATTTTATTTAAAAAAATGATCCAAAATATCATTAGGAGTTATAATCCCAGCCAAATTGCCTCTGCTTAGGATAGGGATTGCATGGAATTTATTCTTCTTGAATATCTCATAAGCCCTTCGAATTGAATCTGTCTCTTGTAGCGTTACTAGATCTTTAGTCATGATGTCGCACGCCCTCATTGCGCGTAGAAGAGTAGCATCATATTCTTCTTTTTTTGGATTCCTGAAAAATGATGCGCCACTTTTAGTCCTATCCAAATCCGTACTGCTAATCAGCCCTTCTAAATCGCCATCATTATTGACAACCAAAACATGGTGAAATGAATGTTCATCGAACAGTTTTGCCACTTCAGAAACGATTTCATCATGGTTGACCGTGAATAGATTTTTTGTCATTATATCTTCAATACGGAAGTCGAGCATGTTTTTCGAATTATAACATGAAGATAGATTGAATTGAAAGTGAACTCAGTGATCAATGTCATCACTCAACATGATGAATATCAGATTCAATTTGGAGTTTATTTATTAATAAGAAGATCAATAAAAAAGCTCATATGCATCAAAGTTGCAATATGAATTATTTGGATTATAAGTTGTTTTTCAATGATCAGAATATTAAAAGCCAACACCTAGCTTAGTGTTACTCTTTGCGAAACCTTGGTGGCTTTTAGTAGTTAAAAAAAGAATATGTTCATTATCAATAGAAGACTGAAAGTAGAGTTTTTGACACCGCATCACAAAATAATTCTTATCCATTATTTGTCGTACCAGACATTTAATGAAAATGTAAACATTGACATTCTGGAATTATTCTGATATATTTAACAATCGATGGTAGTTAATATTTGGAGAGATATCAAAATTAGATACCGCAGTACACGTTATAAAATCACTTATAGATTTCTACCAATCTCAATCCTGAATGAGTAAGACACGATATTCATACCAATTTATTCAGTTTCTGAAAGCCACTTTGGCTAGCATTTTTGTAATAATGAGTCTCAATGGAATTAGTCAGGAAGATTGTATTTGTAATGATTCTGATAAGATTACAATATGTTATTTTAGTGCTGATGAAATCTGCCCACCCGGAACCGAGTGCAGATATACGCTAGATGGTGCATTCATGAGAAATTCATTGACAAAAAAACTTCAGAACCCTGCACTTTTTGGACCTGATGGAATCTCGAAATGTGTAATTGAATTAGAACCAATAGGCAAAGTTGATTCTGTAGGTTTCTTAGAAGAAAGTAAATGTAATATTATGTTTATAGGAGCATTTTCTCAGTTTTTTGGCGTGAGTCTAGAACAAACTGCAATACCAGATTCAGATTTAAATAATATTAAAGAATGGTCTGCAAAATGTCCTAATAACCTTGTCATAGTAACACAGGAAGAGGCTGAACCTTGGGGTTATCGATCTTTGAATTTAAATATAAATCCAAATGTACCTGATCCAATGTTTTCGGATTTTTCCATTTTCAATGGTGTCTTTGGCCAAGTGTCACAGTTTAATCAAGGAGGAGCTTTTCAAGGCGTTTTTGATATGTTTCCAACTACAGGTTTTTCGATTCTAGCTAGAGATTTCAATAATCAGCCTACAGTTGTCTTGGACTCTTTCACTAATGATATTATACTTGGTGATGTAGGTATTTTATGTTCTACCGCGGGCCCACTCAGTACTGGAGATGACATCATATTTGACAATGATGTCCTCGCTTGTAATCTCTTTGATCTCGGTTGTCAGATAGCTAGTAATACTTATACGGACTTTGTGGATCTGTGTGATGGAGATACACACACAACACCTGGAGGTCAAGTTGTCTCTGTGAAAGGTGTTTATGTAGACACATTACTTACCATAAATAATTGTGACTCTTTGGTATATTCTGTGATCGATGTGTTTGAGTCCTTTGAAACTTCTTTCGTGAACAGTTCATGTGATAGTGATGACTTTGAAGTCACCATAGGAAATACTTTATATAATAAGACCAATAAAACTGGAACTGAATTTCTACTGACCTATCAAGGTTGTGATTCTATTATCAACGTAGAACTCTTCTATGCGCAGACAGATACCACATATTTGAATGAATCGATTTGTGAAGGTGATGTTTTTATGGTAGGAAACTTTGAATTTAGTGAGACTGGTTATTCAGAAGTCATTTTAGAAGATAATGGTCTTTGTGATTCGATTGTATATTTAGATTTGATCTCCAATGATAATTATGATACTCTAATTCTTGTCGATTTATGTTTTGGTGAAGTTCATACTGTTTCTAATGGTACAGTACTTTCTTCCAATGTCGCATATGCAGAATTCTATTTTGACCAATATGCATGTGACTCTGTAATTACCACGGTGGTTACTGTATATGAAGAGTACGATCTTGATGAAGTGTATCTCGGATGTAAGGGAGATGGCTATAGCCTTAATGTTGGTGGTTCATTGTATGATGAAGCCAATCCTACAGGGATAGAATATTTGATTTCTGCTAGAGGATGTGATTCATCCATTACAGTTCTATTTCAATATGCAACTGTTGATACCACTTATCTCGATATAGAACTTTGTCCATATGAAAGTGCAGAAGTCGGCGGGGTAGAGTATGTTGGCAATTTGTATGAAGAGATTAGACTTTCTGCTTCATCTAATTGTGATTCTGTAATTTTTCTAGATCTTGAGACATATCCAAGTACAGGAGTTTATCTAGAATCACTGTATGATGTGGATTTAAATAGAGACTTTGCATTTGAGGTGGAAGAAATCATGGGTGCTGAATATGAATGGATTTCAGATGGAGAACTTTCATGCAATACATGCTTTGATCCAAAATTAGTCTTTAAAGCTCTGCCTACTTATGTTCAGATGAATTATATGGACACTTTCAATTGTGTATATTCGTCTCAAGCTGAGTTACAATATAGTTGCACACCATTTTTCTCCAATGTCCTGAAAGTAAATAGTCAAATAGAAGAAAATCGATACTTCAAAGTAGAAGCCTTGTGTTCATTTAATCAATATTCGATGAAAATTTATGACCGATGGGGAGCTCAAGTATTTTTGTCTAATGATCAATCAGAATCTTGGGATGGCAGTTATAATGGGAAGACCTCGGCTCAAGGAGTATATGTTTATGTTATGGATTATGACCTTAGAGGGATCAATCATCAATTCGTTGGGAGTGTAATGTTGATGCATTAAGAATTATTGATTGGTCTAGTCAAGCACTGAGAGTCAGCAAGTATTAAACCAATATTATTACTGACTTGTATGAAAATCATGATTTAATTATTAATTTTATTAGATAGATAAAAGTGGTTCTAAAAGGGTACATTTCAAATTGACGCATTTTACTATTTGATATTCAAAAGGAAATTTATTGAAGGAAATTTAAGAAGTCAACATCATAAGGCGATTTAGCGGTTCTGCAAAAAGTCAATTAGGACAATTTAAAATAGAATTAATAAAACGTCATTTTGAGATGCACCCTTCAAAAACGATTACTAAAATTACAATTTCATAAGTCTCAACTTAATAATCCAATCATGAAAAATATTCTATTTACACTAATATTCGGATTTCTATCTTCATTTATTTTTTGCCAAATTGACACAATAAACTTTGAGTTTGATGTAGTTAGAGAATTATCTGAGTTGAATGACCCGGGTAGTGGGGAAGGATATCCATGGATTTCAGATGATGGTCTTAGGATCTATTTCACTACATATTTATTCTCCGTTTCTGTAAGTGTTTTATCTCAAAAAGAACATATTGATAGCTTGTTTTCTGAGCCTATCGCATTGACAATAAATTCTGATTCGACCAATAACAACTCACCTTGGTTGACGAAAGATGAATTGGATATTTATTTCGTCAGCGGAGTTGCGGAAATTCTTAATCAAACAAAATTGTATCATGCATCAAGAGAAGACATCAATGATGAATTCGATGCCCCAGTTGAAGTTATATTAAATGGTGCCAATGAAGGTTTTTATTCCTCTCCGAGTTTTACAGAAGATTTAGAACAAGTTTTTATATTTAATGCAAATGGAACAAATAGGGATACAGTGTTTCATTTTGAAAAATCAGATGACAATGAATATAATATAGTAGATGCATTACCAACACCTATTGGGTACATTCCTGGTCCTGGTAAGTTGTCAAAAAATGGTTTGCGTTATTTTCTTTCAATGAGTAACAGTGCAGGTTTTGGTAAAAAAATGTATGTTGCTGAAAGGGAAGATTTAGATTCTACATTTGATTCCTTCTATTTTATCGACAACGAATTCATTAATAGTTCTGGGTCACAAAACATACAACCTTCATTATCAAGAAATGGAAGATTTATGGTCTTTACCAGAAATGATGGTCAAACTTGGAGTGCGAATGATTTATTTATTGCTTACAATTACGAACCAGTATCTGTTAATGAAAATGAACTCAATGAAAGGTTTATCATCAAAATTAGCCCCAATCCAGCTTCAGACTTTATAAGATTCGAAATAGTAAATGACGATCAAAGTTATAAGAATTTGGATCTGGTAATTTACTCCTCAGATGGTAGAGTGATAGATGAAACTTCCTTCAAAAGTCAAAATAACAATATGTATTTATCTACGACCGAGTACAATTCAGGAATGTATTTCTTTAAAGTGAAATCTGATAAAGGGGATTTTGCATCGGGGAGTTTTATAATGAAGTCATTTAAGAATGCAGGACTAAATCGAGCATAAAGGCTTAAGGTTAGTGGCAAAGCTCATTTTGAGTTTCATAGCCATAGCTATGGAAGGAGAAATAGCTGTAGTCCAATGTCCTTAATGCTTTGTGTTTAGATAGTCTTCGTATTCTTAAATGACTTCAATAAGTAAATGAGTGATTATGGCATCTTTGTCAATTGCTATTAATGAACAGCAAATTGTTTTTATGCAACCGACTTCACGTTTTTTATAAATGAATTTATCCGATACACTCTCATAATCAATTATGTATGAGATAAAAATTTTAATGTGATCTCAATTTTGTTAAATACTAATGTGAGCTTACATTTGCGTAGTTATACGCAAATAGGATAGGTATATTTACGTAAATAATTAAGCATTCTGCGTATTTGTTAAGGTACATTTACTTAATATTCGCAATACGTAGTGAATTATCTATATTTCATTTGGTGGATATAATAAAATGATATACATTAGTCAGGTGTTTAAATACAACTAATAAAAATGCATTTAGTTTATAAATTTCATTATATTTATTTTAATCAGTTAAAACACCTTTTGTTATAGTTTAATAGAGGATTAAGATCATCCATAAAACGCCTTTTAGATTTAATTTACGCAAGTGAAGACATTGTTTTGTTTTCAACCGCACCTCTATTGTTCTTGATGATCCTAGCGGAGAAAAACTAACAATAAAATATCATGCTTAAAATCAAAGAAAATTTTTATTTCAAAGGAATTTGTGTTTTCCTAGCATTATCCATTTTTAACCTCGGTTGTCAAAGTTCTTATAATGCATCTGATTGTACTAGTTTGCAATTCCCAATAGATATAAGTAATACTCAAGAATTTAGATACAATGTAGGTATGATGTTGGATTTAAGTAGGACAATGCAGCGGATTGATAATTATACATCGATCGCTGAAGCTTACTCTGTAATTCTTAAAGACGATGAAAATTCAGCAAGTTTAGCTGCTACTGTGACTTATGAATATGAGGAAAGTATCGCATTGGGCCTCAGTGGGTATTTGGATGCCAAAATTAATACCAATGTGATTTCCTCTAATCTAGGACTTGAGCTGAAAAACCTTATAGTGGATATGGAATCTTTTACTAATCAGGATCCAACCATAGCCTCTTACTTGAGCTATTTAGAAGACAAAAAAAATAATGTCTTATTATGTTCTTCCGATTCACAGATATATGATGGATACTTAGAAACAGTGATTGCAGTAATCGGTCATTTGTATCCAGTTGGATCTGACCTTCAAAACACGAAATTAGAGAACGGAACTCGTGGATGCAATTGGTGGCAAGCTATCTTATGTCTTTCACTTTCAATTGTAGTTTTTCCAATTGCCTTTATTATTGGCGGGACTACAGTAGAAGTACTTTTATTTGGGGCACATAATGTCAAATATAATGATAATGAGCTTGGTGATGATGACAAAGAAGGACTTGCTGTATTGGCAGCTTTTATTAGTGCTATTATTACTTCGTATAATGTTTATAAATGGTGCTGCCCAGAAGATGAAATACCAGAGCAAGAATGTTTTGCTCCTACAGGTTCTGTATGGTATTCTCTAGATTGTGACGAACATCGATACGTAATCTTTGGACCGAGTAATTATTCTACAACCTTATGGGAAAATAGTAATACGTTTCCAATAAATACTGTCACATCAATACCTGAACTAAGATTTAGTGTTCCTACGCCAGGTGATTTAAGCACATTTACAGCCAATGTAGCATGTATAGCAAATGAAAATGAAATCGAAATATATCCATGGACAGGTGAGGAAACTATAAGTTATAATCCACTTCCTGTAGGCCTAGGTTGGGCATATCAACCACCTAGCAATGCTCAACTTTATCAAAATTATGAGGTGGCTGTGACACATGGAAGTACAAGTAATCTACAGCTGACTTGGTCTGTGGCACCTCTAGGGGGAGCAGTGACGTCAACTGGGTCATATTCTGGTACTTTGAAATTCTTTATGACTGGCACTCATGTAGTTAAAGCCACACTTACTGACATATGTACCGGGGATGCTTTAATGGTGTCAAAATCTGTCAACGTAAACTAATATGACTACTATGAAATCATTATTAGCATTATTTATAATTTGTATTCTGGTGTCATGTTATAAATATGAAGCTGATCCCACTAGAGAAGCTACGTATAATAGACTCATGGTGAATATGGACCTTTCTTGTCTTGATTTTGACTCTGATGTTTACCTTAGATGTAATATTGACAACACTCAGCTATGTTATTTTGATAGTGTGGAGAAGCGAAAATTTGACTTTGGTTATTATACTCTTTTTACTACTGCAGGACCAAGTGCAAGCACAACTGTAGAAGGGTCAGAAGTATATAGAAGAACTATTCTAAGCTTTAAACATCCCAAGTTTATTGAAGGGGAGGATTATTTAGAAATTTCACTTCCAAAAATGGACAGTGAACTAGATCAAATCACCTATTTGAGAAAATTTTTTAACGTTGATGAGTATAATATTTTGGATGTAAGTAATCAAGATAATGATGTACGAATTCTTTTAAAGATGCTAGATAGAATTACTGATACTGGTGGTCTTGCTTATAACATATCATCTGAATATGGAGATCAACAAGATAGCTACCTGAAAGTGAAGTCAATAGAAATCAAAGAAGACAAAGAAACCGTAAGCTTTGATTTCGAATTAGAATTCAAGTGCAATCTGTATCACTTTTACCAGTTTGGAAGAGAAGGGTTGTGGAGTGAATTGACAGATGGAGTTTTAAAAGCAAAGATCACTTTGAATAAATAGATCTAGAAGTTTGTGCAAAATAGGAAGATTTGAGAAAAGGATAATAAAAGCTCTTAAGTCTTTCCAATTTTTATACCACTCCCAAGATTTCAACCTCAATCAGATAGTATTTACAAGATTATCCATATTAAGTAATACTAAAATGAAAATCAATGAGAAAGCTATTTGTTGCTTTGTGCATTATTACTTTTTGTTCTTGTAATACCATTCAGTTTATCACTCCTACAGATGAGTTACATATGATTGAGGTATATCAGGATATTGAATTCATAAAATCAAAATTATCTTCTGTCCATATAGATATTAATTGGGAAAATAGAAAGGATATCATTTTCCATCAATTAGATAAGGCAGCAATTGCTTGTAATCCTTGTGATGTCAACACGTTTAAAAAATCTCTGATTCCAATATTTAAAACTATTGATGATGGACATTCTACAATCTTTGGAATCCATGAAAATAGTTTGCGACAAGATGGACCCACCTCTATTTTTGCAAGTACTTTATTGGACGAACAAAGCCTTTATTTAAAAGTTTCGAACTTTAAAAATTGACGACGACTTCGTGAAGTTTTGAATAAATTTGAGAACTTACTTCATTCTACAGACTTAAAAAGAGTTATTATAGATCTTAGAGGTAATCATGGAGTGGCATGGTTTGACCGAAATAACCAGGGGGTATTGATAATTGAATACTTTTTAGGACGCACACTAGCAAGAAGTACGGACCTGTGTCAAGAGCTTAGGAATGATTCAATAATAAAGTAACATTTTCTACTTGTTATTTTATCTTTCTACGGCGTTAAAAAGCCTCGCCAATGCGCTGCATTGTCTACGTTTTTTGCCTTGTTGAAAAATAAAATACCTG
>Ga0256847_1000238_pt1 | contig 37665 bp, 33 predicted proteins | sample TeddybearmetaG_FD_189099 | JGI IMG/M metagenome (GOLD analysis project Ga0256847, IMG submission 189099) | Hydrothermal vent microbial communities from East Pacific Rise, Pacific Ocean - Teddybear | ecosystem: Environmental > Aquatic > Marine > Hydrothermal vents | place: Pacific Ocean: East...
CCTCTGTCCCTAAACGATTACCAATAATAATTTGATCCAGTCTGGTTTGTAAATAAGCCCCAATATTACGTACCAAAACCCATTGTGAAAATGCCCAAAGGGCTTTAATTTCTGAAAATTCAATTTTAGGACGATAAGATGAAATAAAATAACTAAAAACGACGCTTAAGAGCGAACCTAATAAAATACCAAAAACCAAGCTCCAATAATTGTGTAAATAAAAAGCCAAGACCAGTGTAACAGCGACCGTCAAAACTTTTTTAACCACCATAAATTTAAAATCTTTTTCAAAATCCAGTTCTTTTTGAAAGGCAACCACTCCAATATTTTCAAAACCATTAATTAAAACAGACACGGCAATAACATTTAGAACCATTGCAATTCGAGGTTCATGAAAATAAGTGATGGCAAAAGGAATAACCAAAATAATTAAAATAGTCACGACCATTGATTGGAAAATTCGTAAAGTCCAAGCCGAATTATATAATGCGGGGCTGGCATGATCGCTTTGGATAATCGCCATATTAACGCCAAATTCCAATAAAACCGAGGTTAAACCAACCACAATCATGGCCATCGCAACCAGTCCAAAGTCCTCGGGTACCAGTAAACGGACTAAAACCAAGGTGCTGAAAATACCCAAAAAACGGATACTCCAACGCATGGCAACAGACCAAATGCCTGCGGTTAATATTTTTTTATTTAAATTACTGAGCATGATGCTTATTTTTTAGCTAAAAGGAACCCCTTGTAACCGTTTAATTAAACGTTGTATTTTCCAACTTTTTTGTAAAAAGGTCGGTAATAAAAGATAAAAGGATTCCCATTTATTGATTTTAATGGTTTGTTTCGGTAGGCTTTTAATATCTAACCATTGCACCTTTTTTTGTTGTAAAGAATACGCCCAAATACTTTGATTTTTATGATAAATACCTGAAAAAACCACCGTTGGAACTTGCAAAATAGCGCCCGCAATTGAAGAATGAGTGCGATTGGTAATAATCTTTTTTGCCATTACATGAATTTTGATCCAATGGGCAAAGTCGTTGGCAAAATAGGCAGGATCAAGCACCACGCCTTGTTCATTTAAATTAGCCTGAGCGGGATTGGCTTCATTATCTTGACGCATTGAAATCAACGTATATTTTTGTTGACTTGTTTGGGCTACTTTAATTAATTCATCCCGAGTCAATTGCAAAGCGGTATCATGATCAATATAAAGATCCGCCGATTTTGGCAAAATCTCTTTCATTAGCTTAAAAGTTTGCTGTTCACGGGCAAAAAAAATAAAATGCTCACATTGAATTTGTTTAAACATTTGTTTAAGTGGCGCTAAGGAACCCGCACTTTGATCCACAGTACAAGGACCTTGAATAACAATGCCTTTATGTGCTTCTAAACCTTTTTGTAATGAGTTATAAGAAGCTTTTGAACTAAATTCATTAAAGCCGCCTGCGCCATGAATATAAACAATGTCCTCTTTATTTGATTTGAAAGCATCTAATTCAGCATGTAAATAAGTGGTGTATTTAATTTGATGTTTTTTAGCTAAATATTCCGCCCCCATATAAATCAACATATCCCCCCAATTTCCGCCTGGTCGAATAAAAATAAAGGACCGATTGGCATAAAGTTTAAAAAGTTCATCTAATGTTTTCATTTATGGCGGGGATTAAAAAATTTCTTTTATTCTAGCAGATGATGACAATTTTACTATTACAAGGTAAAATCAAAATCTCTTTAAACCTTAGAAATAGCTTCATATGGCTCGTTTTTCTCGCCTAAAATCTTATTTTATGATCACAGGAATAATAACCAACCTGATTATATTGGGTTTTATTTTATACGGTATCTATGATTTTAAACGAATGGGGGTTCCACTGCCCATTGTGGCACAAAACTTAACCACCAAAGTAACCACTAAATCAGAAACATTGGGGCATTGGCTAAATTCAACTTTTCTTTTTTTAAATATTATAAAAGATCCTGAAACCCAACGTTATTCTTTCCCTAAAATAACCAACGCTTGGCAATGGAAGGGCGCTCAAACTCAACGAATTTTATCCCCGCTTTATTATAATCAACAAGATAAACCCACGACACAATATCATCCTAAAAAGCAAGATTATTTAGTCAGTAATACCATTGGAGAGCTGGTTAAAGTCAATACCACAAGCGAATTATTAAATGCCATAAAAAACGCCAAGGCGGGACAAATTATTGAATTACAAAAAGGAATTTATACGATTAAGCAACGTAATATAAGAATAACAAAGGCGGGAATGCCTCACCATCCCATTATTTTACGGGCTCAAAAATTAGGCGATGCCCAAATTAAACTCAATAGTTTAGAAGGTTTTTATTTAACGGTGCCTTTTTGGGTTTTTGAAAATTTGGATATTCAAGGCGTTTGTCCTTCTCATAATGCGTGTGAACATGCTTTTCATCTCGTGGGTAATGCCGATTCCACCATTATTAGAAATAATCGCATTTATGATTTTAATGCGATGATTAAATCAGGTTCTCAATCTACCCGAGATGCCAAAAAAATGACGTTTCCAGATCATGTTTTATTACAATACAATGCTTTTTTTAATACCTCCCGCCGTAATACTGCTCAACCCGTTACTTTAATTGATCATATTGGCGGAGACTATTGGACTTTTAGCGATAACTTAATTGCTGATTTTGTCAAAGGACGGGGCAATCGCATTAGTTATGGGCTTTTCTTTAAAGGAAATTCCCATTATGGGATTATTGAAAAAAACTTAATTATTTGTAATATGAATTTGCCCCCGACCAAGCAACATATCGGCATTGGTTTGTCTTTAGGCGGGGGCGGAACAGGTAAAGCTTATTGTCGTAATAAAAATTGCGATATTGAACATACTAATGGCATTATTCGCCATAATATTATTATGCATTGTCCTAATGATGTGGCAATTTATTTAAATAAAGCTAAAAATACTCAGATTTATAATAATACAATTATTGATTCTTCGGGTATTGATGTGCGTTATCCTGTTTCAGATGCTTTTATTATGAATAATATAATTTCAGGAAAAGCTCGTGAACGCAATGGCGGAAAAATAGTAGAAACGAACAATATTTTTTTAAAACGCGATCGATTATGGACGGATAATACGGTTGATCAAATTTTTATTAATGCCAAAGAAGGCGATTTTAGTTTAAAAAACGGCGCTGAAATTATTGATAAAGGGGTTCCTTTTGAAACACCAGAAACAGATTATTGTTATAATACTTATCCTGAAATGGTCGATATTGGAGCCATTGAATATAGTGGAAAAAACCATTGTATGCTAAATTGATTTATAATAATGATTAATTTTTTATTAAAATAATGTGAATATGCAACAAAAACAAATTTACTTGCTTTGCTTGGTTTTCTTTTTTATGCTTTCAGGTTGTGGATTTCATTTACGGGGAAGCCAAGCGGAGTATTCTCAATTAGTAATGACGACAAGTCCTCTTTTATTAAAAGGAATAAGTCAAAAAAATCCTTATTATAATGTTTTTAAACGTGCTTATCGTCGTCATCAAATTATTTTAACAACCGATAAAAAAGAAGCCAACGCTTTATTACTAATTAGCCGACTTGTTTTTAAACAACATATTTTAATGGTTGATAATCGCAATAAAGCGGCTGAATATGAAACTCGCCTTGAAATTTCATTTACTTTTAGAACACAAGATAATAAAGAACTTAACAAACAATTAATTATTAATCGCAGTTATTTAGTTTCAGATACCGATGTCTTAGGTAAACATTTTGAACGCGATGAATTGCGTAAAAAAATGGTGCAAGAGGCGACACAACAAATTTTAGGATTTATTTTTAACAAATTGAACACAAACCCGTAACCCGCCTAATAATTCGGATTGTTTTAATTCAATTTTGCCATTATGGAGTTCAACTATTCGCTTTACAATGGCTAAACCCAGCCCGCAACCTGTAATTTGTGAGGTATGACAATCGCCATCTAAACGATAAAAACGGTCAAAAATACGGACTCGTTTATCTTCGGCAATACCCGCTCCTGTATCATGTATTTCTAAAGTGATATGGGTGTTACTTTGAATAATCAAGACCCGAACCTCGCCATTTTCTGGGGTATATTTATAAGCATTACTTAATAAATTTTGAATTAACATTTCTAAAGCAAATTGATCCCCATCTACAAGTGCATTCTCGCCTTCTAATGAAATTTGTAATGATTTATTAGCAAAATCTTGATATTTTTCAGCGATAAGGGACTGACTTAATAAATAAATATCAACGGCATTAAAACGGGCAATTACCTGTTCAGGTGAAGTTCGATTAAAATCTAAAATTTGTTCAATTAAATGTGCCATACGTTCAACAGCTAATTGAAGTTGCTGATAATGGGGATCATCACTGACTTTTTGCGATAGATTATATAAATGAATTTTAATCGCACTAATTGGGGTTCTAAGTTCATGAGCGGCATCAGAGCTAAAGTTTTTTTCATGCTGAAATGAGGCATCAAGACGTGCAAATAAATGATTAATGGCATAAATTAATTGTTTTAATTCAGCGGGTTGTTTATCAATCACTAAAGGTTGTAAATCTTTTATTTCTTTAGATTCTAGAGTAATGGATAATTTTTTTAAGGGAAATAAGCCATAACTTACAATTAACCAGATACAAAGCCCTAATAAAGGCAACATAATCATAACAGGTATAATGGTTTCTAAAATTAATTTTTCCGCTAGAATATAACGAATATCAATGCGTTCCGCTCCTAATACCCAAAAATTTTCTTGGGAATGATAAAAACGATAAGTTTGCCAACGATAATCTAAAATATTATTTTTTTGGAATCCTTCCTTAAAAGTAGCAATGGCTTTATCAGGCGCTTTAATTGATTTTAAAATTAATTGATTATCCCGCCAAATTTGAAAAATAAAATGACTGGTATCTTGATTTAATGAAGAAGGGGATCTTTTTTTACTGGGTTGTTGATGTTCAAATATAAAAGCCAATAAAAGCGTTTTATTAATTAATTCATTATCAAAAATTTGTTCTGCTGAAATTAAACTTTTTTGATATCCATTTAAAGCAGATAAAAATAAAGCCAAAGTTAAAATAGATAAAATAACAATAATTAAAAAAACTCGAATCGATTTCATACTTTATTAATGGTATAACCAACGCCCCGAATGGTTTTAATAAATTGACTGTTAATTTTTTTGCGTAAATGGTGAATATGAACTTCTAATGCATTGCTATTAATTTCTTCATCCCAACGATACAGTTTGGCTTCTAAACTGTCCCGCGTTAAAACCCGCCCTGCATTTTGCATTAAGGCTTTTAAAATAATCCATTCACTTTTAGATAATTCAATCATTTGTTGATTAAATTCAAGTTGCATGGTTTGGCTATCAATTACCACATCACCCACTTTAATTTTATTAGAATGGGAATTGCTACTAATACGCCGTTCTAAAACCCGCAAGCGCGCCAATAATTCTGAAACTTCAAAAGGTTTAGCTAAATAATCATCTGCCCCCATATCTAATCCCAATACTTTTTCATCCACTCGATTACGCGCGGTTAAAACGAGAATAGGTAAGTTATTTTTATTTTGGCGAACTTTTTTAATGACTTCTAAGCCATCAATATCAGGTAAACCTAAATCTAAAATCATGAGTTCAGGTTTTAAAGTTTCAATTAAATAAAGGGCTTCTTTGCCCTTGCTTATATGATTGACCATCATGCCTGCTTGGGTTAAAGCATAACTTAAGCCATTGGCTAAAGAGAGATCATCTTCGACGAGTAATATTTGCATAATATGTTTTGTAGTAAAAATGTTAACTTTATTTATCATCTATATAAATTATGATACCCTCCGCGTCCCTTAAAGCGCTTTTAAGGTCATTATAACTATTTATCATAGGTCATATCATTAAATGAATATAAAAAATACACTTTGCGTTGGTCTTTTATTAACAAGCACCCAATTTGTTTTTGCCGAAAGTCAGCCCATAACAACGGCGGGTAATATTTTATCTGATCGAGCCAGTTATGATAAGGATACTCAAAAACTTCATATTCCTTATGTAACAACCAATTTTGCAAGCGGACTAAAAGCCAGTGCAGATTTATCATTAAGCCCAACAACAGACAGTCAAGGGCGGGCTTTATTTTCTTTAGATTTGTCTAAAGGATTGCATACCCTCGAAAAACCTCATTTTGATTATACAGGCGATCAAGGACCTGAATTTTGGGCAAAATTAACCACCGATTATAAAACTTGTGGAATTGGTAAAAACCAATCTCCAATTAATTTAATTAATACCGCAGATGATGAACATAAAGCAATTGGCGTTGATTTAACCGATATTACCTTTAAATATGCCTCAACTGCTTTAAATATTGAAAATAATGGTCATACGGTTGAAGTGGTTTATAATAAAGGCAGTTCTATTAGCTTACGGGGTAAAACCTATAATTTATTACAATTTCATTTCCATACTCCCAGTGAACATACCATTAATGGACAAAATGTTCCTATGGAAATGCATTTAGTTCATAAAAGTGAGGATGGTGCTTTAGCTGTAGTGGGTGTTTTAATTACAGCAGGTGCTGAAAATGCCGCTTTTAAAGATGTCGTTGATCATATTCCAGCGGAGAAAAAAGAAGTTGAAACCATTGCAAATAAAACAGTGGATGCCAATAAATTATTACCTAGTGAAATTTTAGAATATCGTTACAGTGGTTCTTTAACCACACCGCCTTGTTCTGAAGGAGTACAATGGTTAGTACTTAAAAAATCTGTTGAAATGTCACAAGCTCAAATTGATGCTTTTATTAAAGCGATGGGAAGTAATAATCGCCCAATACAAGCCATTAATGCACGCGATGTTTTAAGTAATTTATAAGGTTTAGTAGCGCCTGTGGTTAGGCTATAATAAGGAGATTAATTAAAACTAACCAGAGGCATTTAAATGAATACATTTTATTGGCATGATTATGAAACTTGGGGAATCAACCCCCGTTTTGATAGAGCTTGTCAATTTGCGGGAATTCGAACCGATTTAGATTTTAATATTATTGATAAACCGTTAGAAATTTATGCCCGCCCCGCCAGTGATATTTTACCTGCCCCCGAAGCTTGCATGGTCACCCATTTAACGCCTCAAAAATGTTTAGAATTTGGCATTCCAGAAGCGGATTTTTTTAAGTTAATTCATCAACAATTAGCATCTCCAGAAACCATTGGATTAGGTTATAACACGTTACGTTTTGATGATGAAGTCACCCGTTATGGTTTTTACCGTAACTTTATTGATCCTTATGGACGTGAATGGCAAAATAATTGTGGACGTTGGGATATTATTGATGTCACCCGCCTTTGTCATGCTTTGCGACCTGAAGGTATTAATTGGCCCCAAAATGACGATGGAACCACCAGTTTTCGTTTAGAAAAATTAACCGAAGCCAATAATATTGCTCATCAAGGCGCTCATGATGCTTTAGTTGATGTTAAAGCCACCATTGCTTGGGCAAAATTATTAAAACAAAAACAAACTCGCTTATTTGATTATGTTTTTAATTTAAGAAGTAAGGCGCAAATTGCTCGCCAATTAGATCTTAATTTACAACAAGCTGTTTTACATGTTTCAGCTAAATATCCCGCGCGTTTAGGTTGTATTGCCAGTGTTGTTCCTTTATTTCAACATCCGATTAATAAAAATGAAATTATTGTGTACGATTTACGGGTTGATCCCACAGAATTTTTATTATTAAGTGCGGAAGAAATTAAAACTCGTCTTTATACTCGTAGTCAGGATTTACCAGAAGGCGTTGCCCGTTTGCCTTTAAAAGGCGTTCATATTAATAAAACACCGATTATTGTGCCTTTATCAACCTTAACCCCCGCCTTACGAGAAAAATGGCAAATGCCCGAAGCGCCTGAACAAGCCCATTTACAACAATTAATTAATGCAAAAAAACAGTTAGCAGAAAAATTAACCCTTGTTTATGGCGAAAATAGATTTGCTAATAGTGCGCCTCAAGATCCCGATGAGTCACTTTATGGAGGGGGCTTTATTAGTAAAAAAGATAAGCTTTTAGGAGAACAAATTCAGCAATTAAAACCGACTGAACTAGCCAATTTTAACGTTGATTTTCAAGATAAAAAATTTAATGAATTATTATTTCGTTATCGGGCGCGAAATTGGTCAAAAACATTGACTGTTGATGAGCAAGAAAGATGGCAAGCTTATCGCCAACAGCGTTTTATAACGAAAGTTCCTGATGGTGCCATTGGTTTATCAGCTTATCAAAAAACATTATCTAAAATGATTTTAGATGTGAATATAAATGAAACTGATAAACAAATTATTAATGCGCTTTTAGATTGGCCCCAAGAAATTGGTTTAAGTTAATCTCCTAATCAGCCATTACCGCTTTTAAAGCCGCTAAACAAAATAAAACATTTTCTTTTTTAGCGGCGAATCCCATTAAACCAATGCGCCAAACTTTGCCTGCAAAATCACCTAAGCCTGCGCCGATTTCTAAGTTATATTCATTTAATAAACGACTTCGTACAGTAGCATCATCAATGCCTTCTGGAATCCAAACAGAATTAAGTTGAGGTAGGCGATCTGCTTCATCTACAACAAAGCTAATGCCCATTTCTTCTAAACCTGCTTTTAATAATTGATGATTTTTTGCATGGCGTTCCCATGACGCTTCTAACCCTTCTTGTTGTAGCATAATTAAAGCTTCATGTAAGCCATAAAGCGCATTGACAGGGGCGGTATGATGATAAGCTCTTTTAGTGCCTTGCCCCCAATATCCCATAACTAAGTTTAAATCTAAGAACCAACTGGCAACTTTGGTTTCGCGATTTCTTACTTTTTCTAATGCTCGTTCATTAAAGCTAATGGGAGATAAACCAGGTGTACAAGAAAGACATTTTTGAGAACCTGAATAAATAGCATCCACTTCCCATTCATCAACTTTTAAAGGAATCCCGCCTAATGAAGTGACCGCATCCACAATGGTAATACAATCATGTTGATGAGCTAAAGCACAAAGTGCTTTAACATCAGAACAAGCACCTGTTGATGTTTCAGCATGAACAAAAGCCACAATTTTAGTTTTTGGATTATCGGTTAATGCTTGACTTACTTTATCAATGGAAACCGCTTTGCCCCAATCATCATTTACAACAATGCATTCACCGCCAAGGCGTTCTACATTTTCTTTCATTCGCATCCCAAAAACACCATTAATACAAACAATGACTTTATCTTTAGGTTCAACGAGATTAACAAAACAGGTTTCCATGCCTGCAGAACCTGGAGCAGAAACGGGCATGGTTAATTCATTTTTAGTTTGAAACGCATATTGTAATAAGCTTTTCACTTCATCCATCATTTTAACAAATTCAGGATCTAAATGCCCAATGGTCGGGCGGGCAAGGGCGGATAAAATACGTGGATGAACATCAGACGGGCCAGGACCCATTAAAGTACGAACAGGGGGATTAAATGATTGCATTAAATTGAAACTCCTAAAATAATTCTTTAGTGAAATGGTCAGGTATTTTTATTGCAGGCATTATAAGCGGGTCATTTGATTAAACACAATGACTTATTTAATAATTTTCAGCCCTTGAGTATTTGCCATTAATGAACGTTCGCCCATTCTATCAAAGTTAATTTGAATAATGGCTTTCCCGCCTGTTCCTGTAATATCTACAATAGGTCCTTCACCATAATTGGGATGGTGCACGGTTTGACCGACTTTAAATATTGAATTTGTGGGTTGATAAGTGGGCATATTACGCACTTCATGACAAACAGATTTGGGAATTTCCCGTAAAAAACGAGAAGGAACAGGATTACTATGCTCTCCTCTTAAATATCGACTTTCCGCATAACAAATATACAATTGCCGCATTGCCCGAGTCATTCCAACATAACAAAGGCGGCGTTCTTCTTCTAAGCGCGCAGGATCATAAGCAGACATGCTATGCGGAAATAAACCTTCTTCTAAGCCAATTAAAAAAACCAAAGGAAATTCTAATCCTTTGGCACTATGTAAGGTCATTAACTGTACACAATCTTGATTGCTATCGCCTTGTGTTTCTCCTGCTTCTAATGCCACATGAGATAAAAAACAAGAAAGTTTGGTCATATTCTCGGTATTTAAAAAACTGGCTTCGGCTTGATTAAAACGTCCTGCGGTATTAATTAATTCATCTAAGTTTTCAATTCGAGCCTCGCCCTTGCCATCGCGATTTTTTCCAAAATGAGCTTTTAATCCTGACTGTTTAATACAAGCGGTCATACAACCTTTTAATCCTAATGTTGTTTCTGTCGCACTAATATCCGTAATTAATTTCATAAAAAACTGAATTAAATTAGCGATTCTAGGGGTTAATTTTTTTTGTTCAATAAGTTGAAAACTGGCTTGCCATAACGGTTGATTGGTTTCTTTTGCTTCAGCTCGAATCCGTTCTAAGGTTTTAGTTCCAATGCCTCGGGGCGGTTGATTAATGGCTCGTTCAAAGGCGGCATCATTATATTGATTGGCAACCAAATGCAAATAAGCCAAGGCATCTTTAACTTCTGACCGTTCAAAAAATCGCAAGCCGCCATAAACTCGGTAGGGAACCGACATTTGTAATAAAGCTTCTTCCATTAATCGGGATTGAGCATTAGAACGATATAAAATAGCGCACGAAGCGCGTAAATTTCCTTGTTCAATCCATTCTATAATTTTATCAATCACAAACCGCGCTTCATCTATTTCATTAAAAGCCCGATAAATTTTAATCGGTTCTCCCGCCTCATCTGCGGTCCATAAATTTTTACCAAGGCGGGAAGGGTTATTTGCAATGACCGCATTCGCCCCCGCTAAAATATTGCCCGAAGAACGATAATTTTGTTCTAATTTAATTAAAGTTGCCGCTTTAAAATGACTTTGAAAATCTTGAATATTTTCAATTTTCGCTCCCCGCCAACCATAAATAGATTGATCATCATCACCCACGGCAAAAATATGTCCCTGATCTCCCGCCAAATTACGCAACCATGCATATTGAATACTATTCGTATCTTGGAATTCATCCACTAAAATATGTTGAAACCGTTGTTGATAATTTTGTAAAACATCAGGACGTTGCAACCATAATTCATGAGCACGTAATAATAACTCTGCAAAATCCACCAATCCGCCGCGCTGGCAAGCCTCTTCATAAGCCGCATATAACTTAACCATCTGTTGGGCATATAAATCATTCGTGGTTTCAATATGTTGAGGGCGGCGACCTTCTTCCTTATTATTATTAATAAAATATTGTGTTTGGCGGGGCGGCCAGTTTTTAGTATCTAAATTAGCTTCTTTACTAAGACGTTTAACAAGGCGTAATTGATCATCGGAATCTAAAATTTGAAAGTTTTGAGCTAAATTAGCTTCTTGCCAATGTAATCTTAATAACCGATGAGCTAAACCATGAAAAGTCCCCATCCACATTCCACCTAAAGGGGAACCTAATAACATTTCTGCCCGCCCCCGCATCTCTTTTGCCGCTTTATTGGTAAAAGTAACGGCTAAAATCGCCCAAGGAGAAACCTGCTCAACTTGAATTAACCAAGCAATGCGGTGAATAAGCACCCGAGTTTTACCAGATCCTGCGCCTGCTAAAATTAATTTAGCGCCCATCTCACTTGTAACCGCCTCACGTTGCGCCTTATTTAAATCTTTAACAATATGGGAAACGTCCATCTTTATATACTCTTTAAATCAAGTCATTATTTCTTTATAATAGCGTGACTTAAACCTAAAAAACAACTGTTCTATATACTTATGAAAACAACAATTAATATTATCTTTCTAGCCTTGCTTTTTATCACAAGCTCTTTAATTGCAAATGATCAACTTTCTCATTTTACTAAAGAAGAACAAGACATTATTCAACAAGCCCAAACAATTTTGAATTCCAAGGAAATGAATATTATTCGTGAAATGCAAGAAACTAATACTTCAACAACCATCCATATTAATAATTTATCAATTCAGTATGAAGCTCCCATATTTCACCGTGTTCCTCAGTTAGACACGGGAATTTATCACTTTACCATTGGTAAAACAACCTTTGATAATGTAAATCAATTTAATTCGATCTTACTGCAAGAATTATATCGTTTAAAATTTAATTCCTTTAATAATGCAAGTGACTTTGCTAAGCGCGCCGAAAAACAACTTAAAAAATAACATATTATGCTCGAATTTGCTTTTTTTCACCTTCAACCCAATCAATTATTTTGTGATTTTTTAACAAAAAAATCGGTTCCCTTTCAAAAATCAGAAGATGAGGGCGTCTTTTCAATTAAAATTTCATTAGATACAAACGAGACACTATTAGAAGAAATTGAAAGCCAATATGATATTTTATTGGATATGAATCAAACTTTATTTGAAAATGAACAACTCGAAGATAATAAAGAATATACAGCGGCGGGCGTTATTGTCAGTTTAAAAGATGGACGTACCGTTTATGCTAATATTGACGCCCCTTTATTAACAAAAGTAATGAGTGCTTTATCTCCCATTGAATTAGGCGAATTTGTTAATTGTATTGTGGATGCAGTTGAAAACCCCGAACAACGTATGCCTTGCGAACGTCAACGTCATTCATGAGAATTGGACAAGGTTATGATGCGCATCGTTTTATTGAAAATAAAGCACTGGTTCTAGGCGGGGTAACCATTGATTATCCACAAGGGCTTTTAGCACATTCAGATGGTGATGTTTTAATTCATGCCTTAGCCGATGCTTTATTAGGTGCTTTAGCCTTAGGAGATATTGGCTTTCATTTTCCTGATAATTCGGCTGAATTTAAAAATATAGACAGTCGGTTATTATTAAAATCCGTAATAAAAAAAATTCAACAGCAAGGTTATCAAGTCGCCAATGCCGATATGACCGTCATTGCACAAGCGCCCAAACTTGCTCCTTATATCCAACAAATGCGGGACTATTTAGCCCAAGATTGCGAGGTTAATATCAATCAAATCAGTGTTAAAGCCACCACCACCGAAAAAATGGGATTTTGCGGTCGTAAAGAAGGCATTGCCGCTCAAGCCATTGTGTTATTAATAAAATGCTAACCGATCCCATTCAACAACTCGAACAAATGCCCCGAACTTTTGGGGAACTTCAAGCAACGGGTGATTTACGCCATTTAATCGCTGATTTTCAAGTCACTGAAATTTTAGGATTTGAACCGTCAGGGCAGGGCGAGCATTTATTTTTATATATTGAAAAACAAGATCTCAATAGCCAAGATATTGTGCAATTATTATCTAAATTTACAGGCGTTCATCAAAAAAATATTGGATTAGCGGGTTTAAAAGATAAAAGAGCCATTACTCGCCAATTTTTTAGTATTTTAACAACAGGCATGAAAACCGTTGATTGGACGGATTTTAATTCCGATCAAGTTCAAATTTTAAGCAGTTCCCCGCATTTAAAAAAATGTCGTCGTGGAGTTTTAAAAGCCAATCAATTTAAAATTGTGGTTCGTCATATTAAAGGTGATAAAACTCAAATTGAACAAAAATTCCAATTAATTAAACAACAAGGTTTTCCTAATTATTTCACCGCTCAACGTTTTGGTATTCAAGGACGTAATTTAATTCGAGCCGACCAATTATTTTCAGAAAAACCACCCCGATTTAAACGCCAACAAAAAAGTTTTGTTTATTCTGCCGCCCGTTCTTGGATATTTAACTTAATTCTCAGCGAACGCATTAAAGATCATTCTTGGAATCAAGTAAAGGCGGGGGATTTAATGAATTTAGCGGGAACTAATCAACTGTTTGAAAGCGATATTAAGGATCCCGCTTTAACCCAACGTTTGATTGATTTTGATATTCACCCAACAGGATTATTAATGGGAAAAGAGCATAAAGGACGAGTTTCAAAAGCGGATACAGAAATATTAGAAAATAAAGTATTAGAACCTTTTAAACATTGGCAACAAGGATTGATTAAAGAGGGAGTTGAAATACAAAGACGACCTTTGCGGGCGGTTGCTAATGATTTAGAATGGGTTTGGCAGGAAGATAGTTTAATATTGACTTTTGAATTGGGTAAAGGTAGTTATGCAACGGCTTTATTAAGGGAACTTTTCTTAAGTTAATCAATCTATAAGAAATGCTAAAAAAGAACTTATCTCTCATACTCGCTTTACTGATTGCTTTGCAATCAATGGCAGTGATTGCAGATAATTATCGCATTCATCAAATTAATACTAAGCATTCCGAATTTCAACATTCCAATCAAGAACAAGAACAACCCATTGATTGTCATTGTTGTCATTGTCCTTTCTTTTTAAGCGAAAACACCCCGCATATTCCTTTTTATTTAGCGAAACAAGTTTGGTTTGAATCCCCGCTTGTTTATTTTTCTCCGCCCACTTATCCCAACTTTCGCCCGCCCATTCTTTAAATTAAATTATTTTAAATTTCTTTTTTAATCTTTAATTTCGAGAATAATATGTCTTTTTTATTAACAAAAAGGGCGCAACTGTGCCTGTTTTACCCTTTAATCTGGTTTTTATCCAGTAACACCTTCGCTAATGCTGATTGGACAACTTGGTTTAATCAGCAAATTGAACAAAATCCGACCATCCTAGCGGCTCAAGAAAAACTTAACCGTCGTTATTCACTTGCCCAAGGACGCGGTAAACCCCTTTATAATCCTGAATTAGAAACAGAACTAGAACGAGAAGGTTCTGATAATAATTTTCGAGTGGGAATGAGTCAAACTGTTGATTGGTGGGATAAACAAAGTTTGCGAACAGCCGAAGCAGAACAAAGCCGTCAATTAGCAAAACAACAATTTATCTTAGTTCATCAACAAAAAACATATCAAGCATTACAAGCTTTGGTGGAATGGCAAATTATAAAACAACAAGCCGATCTCGCATTAACCCAAAAAATTCAATTAAATCGCTTGGTTGAATTAGTTAAACAGCGCCAAGAAGCGGGAGATTTAAGTTTATTAGATGCCGAATTAACCATCTTAGGATTATCTGAAAAACTAAGTGCCACAGCCGCCATTGAAGTTGCTTTAAAACAAGCTGAAAATAGCGTACTTGAGATTTTACCCGCTTGGTCACCCCAATCTCAATGGAATAAAATCCCGTCTTTCTTTTGGCAGTCAAAAATAAATCCATCTCTCAATCAACATCCTGTTTTAATGGCAGCTAAGGCAGATTGGAAAGGATTACAAAAAAGTGCCCTTTTAATACAGCGAGAAAGCAAAGCCGATCCGACTTTTGGCGTGAATGCGGGACGATCAGGCGGGGATAATGTATTGGCTTTAAGCTTTTCAATTCCTTTGAATGTACGTAATAATTTTAGTAATGAAATTAAAGCGGCACAACAACAAGTCTTAGTAGCTGAGGCAACTTATCAAGCCCTTTATCGTAAACAAAAATTTGCTATTTTAGCCAGTGAAAAAACCTTAATGATTTACCAACAACGCTTAAAACGTTGGCAAAATTTAATGCAAGGGCGGAGCGAGCGTTTTAGTCAATTATTAGAAAAACAATGGCAAAGCGGGGATTTTAGTACCAGCGAATATTTATTAGCATTGCAACAACGTACCGAAGCACTAAATGCGGGCATTGAGTTACAAAAACAAACGCAATTAGCTTATTTAAACTGGTTATATCAAAACGGTCAAATCGAAATGGGGATTCAATAATGAAAAAAATAAATAAATTATTATGTTTAGGTTTTTTAATTTTAATGCCAAATACGTTGCTTCTTGCTGAAAGTGGACATGGACACGAAGAAGGGGGCGATGAAGATCATGATGAAGGCATTCAATTATCAGAGCAACAACTAAGGTTAGCTAAAATTAAAATCGCGCCTTTATACGCCAAAATTAGACAATTTCAAATTTACGCCCCGGGTGAAATTAAAACCAATGGATATACCAGTTATTTAGTTTCTCCTCGCTCCGATTCAGTGGTATTAAAACGTCATGTGGCTTTAGGTGATCAAATTAAAAAAGGACAAATTCTAGTGACTTTATTTAGCCAATCAGTCGCAGAAACCCAAGCAACGTTTAAAGTGGTACGGGCGGAATGGATTAGAGTAAAAAAATTAGGACGCAAAGCCGTGGGTGATAAGCGTTTTATTAAAGCTAAAACAGACTATGAAGCAGCTTATGGACACTTACAAGCTTTAGGGTTATCTAAAAGAGCTATTTTGAATTTTAGAAAATTTGGGGAATATAATCTAACAGCGGTGGGATCAGGGATTATTTTAGCCGATGATTTTCATCAAGGACAACGGGTTGAAGCGGGTCAAACATTAATCGAATTAGCGGATGAAAAAACAGTGTGGGTTGAAACTCGAATTAATCCGACTTTGCAATTAGAGATTAATAAACAAACTCAAGCCACAATTAAAGTCGGAGACCAAAGTTTTAATGCTCAAGTTGCTCAAATATCTCATACCATTGATCCCATCACTAGAACCCGAATTGTCCGACTTTTAGTTAATAATGAGAATCATCGTTTACATGCGGGGTTATTTGTCGATGTTTATTTTAGTTTTGATAGCGAACAACCTGTTTTAGCGGTTCCAGAATCAGCCTTAATGCGAGGTGCTGATGGTGATTGGACTGTTTTTATGGTTGAAAAAGAAAATCAATTTAAGGCTCAAGAGGTTGAATTAGGACGTTCTTTTGGAAAATGGCGAGAAATTAGCGGCATTCATTCAGGCGCTAAAATTGTGATGCAAGGCGCTTTTTTTGTTGCTTCTCAAATCGCCAAAGGCGGTTTTGATCCACATAACCATTAGGAGATTACCATGTTAAATAATTTAATAGATTGGTCGGTTAAAAATCGACTGTTGGTTGTGATTGCTTTATTTGTTTTTATGGCAACGGCATTTTTTATTATTCCGCGTCTTAATTTAGATGCTTTTCCCGATGTAACCAATATTCAAGTTTCTATTAATACCGAAGCACCTGGTTTAGCTTCTGAAGAAGTTGAGCAACTCATTACTTTTCCGATTGAAGCGGTCATGTATGCTTTACCTGATGTTGAAGAAGTACGATCTATCTCTAAAACAGGTTTATCAGGTATTACCGTGGTATTTAAAGAAGGGACGGATATTTATTTTGCCCGCCAATTGGTATTTGAACGTTTACAATCAGCGAAAGAATTAATTCCTAAAAATGTTGGAACCCCTGAAATGGGACCTAATACGTCAGGTTTAGGGCAAATTTATCAATATTTATTATTAGCTGATAAAAACAGCGATTATGATGCGATGGCATTGCGGAGTTTAAATGATTGGGTCGTTAAATTACTTTTAATGCCTGTTGATGGCGTGACCGATATCTTATCTTTTGGCGGTGATGTTCGCCAATATCAAGTAAATATTAATCCCTCCCGCTTATTAGCTTATCAATTAAGCCAAAGTGAGGTTGTTGAAGCTTTAGAAAATAATAATAATAACGCGGGTGGTTGGTATCTTAATCGTGGACAAGAACAATTGGTGATTCGCGGGGTAGGGTGGTTAGACCATGATCAAAAAGGATTGGCTGAATTACGTCAGATTCCCTTAAAAACCATTAATGGCGTCGTCGTAACTATTAATGATATTGCGACGGTTGAATTAGGCAGTGAAATTCGCCAAGGCGCCGTTACTATGACGCGTCGTAATGCGGAGGGGCAGCCCGAAGCTTTAGGCGAGGTGGTTTCTGGGATTATTTTAAAACGCATGGGGGCGAATACCAAAGCGACGATTGATGGTATTAACCAACGAATTAAAATTATTCAACAAGCTTTGCCAAAAGGTGTGGTATTTGAACCTATTTATGATCAAGCTGATTTAATTGAAAAAGCGGTTCATACCGTTGCTAAAGCATTAATTGAAGCCTTTATTTTTATTGTAATTGTACTCGTCTTGTTTTTACTTAATATTCGGGCGGTTTTATTGGTTTTAATCTCCATTCCATTATCGGTTGGAATGGCATTAACCATTATGGCATATAACGGTTTATCGGCTAATTTAATGTCATTAGGCGGTTTAGCCGTTGCTATTGGAATGATGGTTGATGGGGCGGTGGTGATGATGGAAAATATTTTTAAACAATTAAATCAAGCCAATCAATCTCAAAAATCAACCAGCTTACAAATTCAAATTGCCGCCCGAGAAGTCGCAAAACCCGTATTTTTTGCAGTTACGATTATTATGGTGGTTTTTGCACCATTATTTAGTTTAGAAGGGGTGGAAGGCAAGCTTTTTCAACCAATGGCAGTCAGTATTATGATTGCAATGGCGGCATCTTTGGGTGTTTCATTAATTGTAGTTCCCGCCTTGGCAAGTTATTTCTTTCAACGGGGTATTAAAGTAAGAACCAGTCCTTTGGTTACTATTTTAGAAGCTATTTACCGCTTTTTATTAACCCTTGCACTAAAAGTTAAATGGTTGGTTTTAATTGGAGCATCAGGATTATTGGTGGGTGCTTTATTATTGTTACCCCATCTTGGAACAGAATTTGTACCTGAATTGGAAGAAGGCACGATTAATTTACGAGCTACTTTAGCACCTTCTTCAAGTTTAGAAACGGCATTAACTGTTGCGCCTCAACTTGAAGCTTTATTATTAGAATTTCCCGAAGTCACTTATGCCGCCAGTCGGATTGGACGGGCGGAAATTGGCGGCGATCCTGAACCTGTTAATAATATTGAAGTTTTTATTGGTTTAAACCCCCCCGCAGAATGGACCAGTGCGTCTAATCGTATTGCATTACAAGGTTTAATGGAAGAAAAATTAGAACAATTCCCTGGATTATTACTTAATTTTTCACAACCCATTGCCACCCGAGTTGATGAATTATTATCAGGTGTGAAAGCTCAATTAGCCATTAAACTCTTTGGCGCCGATCTCGCTATTTTAGCTCAAAAAGGGCAAGAAATTGCGGATGTCATTAAAACTGTGGCGGGGGCGCGGGATGTTGCGATGGAACAAATCGAAGGGGAATCCCAATTAGTGATTAAACCCAATCGCCAACAATTGTCCCGTTATGGACTCGCCGTGGGAGATATTATGGCGTTAGTTCGTGAAGGTTTAGGCGGTGTTGAAGCGGGACAAATTATTAATGGTAATGAACGTTATAATATTTATGTTCGTTTGGCTAAAAAGTTTCGAGAAGATCAACAAAGTATTGCTGAATTACGCCTACAAGCGCCCACAGGGGCTTGGGTTCGATTAGGTGATGTCGCGAAAATCACCATTGAATCAGGTCCACCTCAAGTGCGTCGTGATGATGTACAACGCCGTGTGGTGATTCAAGCTAATGTACAAGGGCGGGATATGGGCAGTGTGGTGACTGATATTCGCCAAGTCATTGCAGATAAAATTAATTTACCCGCAGGTTATGCGATTGATATTGGTGGGCAATTTGAAAACCAACAACGAGCCCAGCAGCGTTTAATGATTGTGGTTCCGCTTTCAATTGGTTTAATTGCTTTGATTTTATATTTTGCCTTTCACTCCTTAGGTCAAGCTTTATTGATTTTGGTCAATTTACCACTTGCCATGATTGGTGGAATTGTGGCTTTGTATGTTACAGGGCAATATTTATCAGTTCCCAGTTCTATTGGTTTTATTACTTTATTTGGGGTTGCTGTATTAAATGGGGTTGTGATGGTTGAAGCGATTAACTTACGCATTGAACAAGGGCGAGAAAGTGTTGAAACAGCTATTTTTGAAGGCGCCGTTTCTCGCCTTCGACCTGTTTTAATGACTGCGATTGTCGCTGCTTTAGGATTAATTCCAATGATTCTATCAAATGGCGTGGGTTCTGAAATTCAGCGACCTTTAGCAACGGTTATTGTGGGTGGTTTAGTGACGGCAACTTTTTTAACTTTATTTGTTTTGCCCGTTTTATATGGTTGGTTTTCGCGAGACGGGTCATAAAACTAAAAACCCATTCTTTTTTAAATTCTTATGCTATTATTTACATATACCACAGGACATGCGGAATTTTAAGTCTGTGGAGTTCACATGAGACTCGGGGAACATAAGTTGATTCATCATCGTAAAAGTTCCCACAGGGAATTTTTACGCGAAAACCAAGCTTTTTTCCCCTGAGCAATGAACTTTTAGTTAGTAGGAATTATTTATGAATAACACATTAAGTTTACCTTTATTTTTTATTAAATTTTTACTTGTTGTCATTTTAGTTTTGCCCGTTGAAGCAGAAGAATTAACGGTTACTGACATTAAAATATTTAACGCGCAATTAATTGAATCACAATATATTCACAATGAATTTATAACTAAAATACAGTGCTATCTTGATCAAGATACTCATTTACAAGCCAATAGTAGTAAACTACAACAAATAGTTGGTGACTTACATCAAGAGGAACAGGGATTATCCAGTAAATTAGTCCAAGCAAAATTTGAAGCTGAAAAATTTCAACAAAATTTTGAGCAAGCTCGAAATGAAAGAAATCGATTAAAAAACAAGACCAATAAGATACGCTATAAAATTATGGGTCATAAAGAGACCTTAAAGGATTGTAAAAAACATCTTTGGATTTTTGGATTTACCTGTGATCTGGCGGCTGAAATTAGTGGATTAAAAGGACAATTGCGGAAATTATCTAATGATGAGAAGGAAGTTAAGATTAAGGTAAACTCATTAAACCAGCAAGTTTCTGATGCTCAAGGTCGCTTAAATAAAGCAAATAAACAACTTGCTAAAATTCAAAATACATTACATCAAGCCAAAAATAATATCACAACAACGGAGGCAGAGATTAAACTAATTAAAATGTCTTTGGCTGAAATTCGGCGAATGAAGCAAAACTATACGATTGAACACAATCAATTTAATGATATCTTTACCGAATTAAAAAATTTAGATCCTCTTTCTGAGCGCCGTTCGATTATCCGACGTTTACGTCAAGAATCTATCGATTTGAGTGAACAACAACGCAAAGCACGAGCATTGTTTGATGAAAATGGCTTACAACTTTCAAATGGTAAGCGTATTTGTATAAACTAATATTAAATTTGAGAACATAAAAATGGCGACCGAAAAAAAAATTGTCAGCATTGAGTTTGATGTAAAAAAACGCATTGATAAGCAAGTTGAAGAGATCTTAAAGCAGGATTCGATCACTTTACCTAAAATTAACAGTCCCTTAGTCGAAGATTATATTAAAAAAATTGAAGGAACATACAACGTATCTCGCTCTAAAGAAGATACTGACAATGCCATTGACTTGCTTTATATTGCATATAATACAACCCCTCAAAAAGAGGGTAAAATTCGTGTTGGTATCGATCAATTAATGACACGGTTGATTGCAGCGCAGCAAGAAAGTGAATTGAAAATGCGGGGAGCGGTTAATGATGCTGGACGAATTGTTACATCATTGAATAATTTTTTTATTGATTGGAAAGATCTAGACAGTGATGATAATCAAGAACTCAAAGACTTCGTTGGTGAAGATTTATTTGATTTAGCCGAAGAAATTAAAGACCGCGCTGAAAAAATTAGCAAGGAACTAACACAAATAGCCAGTACCTATGATGAAATTATCATTGATACAACAAAAATGACAAGCCAAGGTGAGCAAGCTCTTGCTCGACGTTTAGATAATAAAAAAGAAATTGAAGATGAAATTACAAAACATAATGCGGATCGGCTAAAACTAGAAAGTTTAGTGAAAGATTTACAGGAAGAAGTCCGTAAATATGACAAAATGGCCAGAGAATATAAACAACAAGCGGAAACCGCTGAAAAGCGGGCTTTTATTATGTCCATTGTCCAAGTCGGTGCTCAAATGATCTCTAGTGCAATTCCAGCGATTACTAAAGGCGTTATGGGGGTTGCTACGGGTGGAGCTTCTGTTATTGGATCTGCCGCATTTACAACGGCTCGTCAAATGACAAATGCAGAAACAACAACAACTGACGATGATAATACAGCAGAAGTTATTGAAACTAAAAAAGATATTTCTGAACAACGGGCAGAAGAGGCAACCCTTGAGCGAGAACAAACAGAGCTAGAAAAAAAAGCGCAGGAACTTTTAACTGAGCAATCAAATATTGAAAATAATGAAAAAATAGATTCCGATACCCAAAAACAACAATTGAATGCGATCAAGAAAAGAATAACCCGCAATAATGAAAAAATAGCTAAAAAAGCAGAGCAACTTAGCGCCTCAGTAAGCAAGTTGAATGCACTTAATGAAGCATTGAAATCATTAGATAAAAATATGGGTAAAATGGCTGATAAACAGAAAAAACAAGCCACTAATTTACGCACACTTCAAATGAATATGCTGAATAAAATTGAAGCTTTTGAAAAAGAAAAACGCACCCAAGCCGCTGAGTTAATCAAAATCAATGCTTTATTAATAGGACAAAGAACCGAAGCGGAAACCATCCAATTAGCAATCAAGTCTTTAAATTTAAGTCTTAAAGCATTAAAGCGTGTACGTGAAATTATTATTGAAATTTCATTTTTCTTTAAGTCTTTTGCTGATTTTATGCAACAAATTATGGAAAATGCAGGTAAACAATCCACAATGATTGAAAAGGCCATCGCTCGAGAAACGCTGTCTAAGCGTTTCACTAAAAGAATTAAGCGCAATACAAATGATTTTTTTGTGACTCAAACAGCTGAATGGCAAGCGGTTGAGATTGTATCGGCAAAGTTTGTTGATAACTTCAATGATGGTTGGAGTAAACTAAATAGACTCAATGGAAACTATCTAACAGGGGATGAGTTGAAAGCTTATCTTGATATTGCCGCGGAGCAAATTGAGCGTATTTCATTCAGCCGAAAACAGCGTTCTTTGGAAAAAATAGCTGAATTATCCCGTTATCGTGATCGTATTCGAGCAAAAGCGTAAATAAAATTCATAGGTAATGAAATATAACCAAATTACGAATAAGTTATTTGAAAAAAGACTCTTTATACAGCGTTCAGTGGTGGCAGGATTTTTAATATTTGCCGGATTTTTAGTATTAAGCCACCGCATGTTTGGCTTACAAGTATTAAAACATGATTATTTTCAAACCCAATCTAAAAAGAATAGAATTCGGATTGAACCTTTAGCTCCGACAAGGGGCTTGATTTATGATCGAAATAATATTTTATTAGCTGAAAATATTCCTTCTTTTAGTTTAGTTATAATGCCTGAATTATTAAAAAATAAAAAAGCAGAACAAGGGATGCTCACTTTATTAGCACAATATATTAATCTGAGTGAAGATGATTTAAAACGTTATCATAAACAGCGCCATCAACAACGATTCCGCCGTTTTAAAGAAATTCCCATTAAAACTAAATTAACAGATAAAGAATTAGCTCATTTTTCTGTTAATAATCATCTTTTTCCGAGCGTTAAAGTGGTTGCCAAATTAATTCGTAATTATCCTTATGGAAATTTAACAGCCCATGTATTAGGTTATGTTGGACGAATTAATAAAAAAGAATTAAAAAAAATTAATACCACTACTTATGCTGCAACCACTCATATTGGTAAAAATGGAATTGAGGCATCTTATGAGACAGAATTACATGGACAGGTTGGATATCAAAAAGTAGAAGTTAATGTTTTAGGAAAAGTGATTCGAGTTTTAGAAAAAAAATTACCTGTCAGTGGTAAAGATTTAAAATTAACCTTTGATAGTCACTTACAAAAAATAGCTCAAGCGGCATTTAAAGGGCAAAAAGGGGCTTTAGTTGCGATTGATCCGAGAGATGGCGGAGTTTTGGTGTTATTAAGTTATCCTTCGTTTGATAGTAATTTATTTGTTGAAGGGATTAGTTCTAAAAATTACCGCGCTTTATTAAATTCTCCGCATAGACCGTTATTTAATCGAGCCATCAGAGGAACCTATCCACCAGGTTCAACCGTGAAACCTTTTATTGGTTTGGCGGGATTAGAAAATCAGGTGACGCATTTTAATCAAAAAACATTTTGTCGGGGTTATTATCAATTACCAAAATATAAACATAAATATCGTTGTTGGAAAAAACGGGGGCATGGACGAGTTAATATGCAAACAGCCATTATCCAATCTTGTGATGTTTATTTTTATGATTTAGCTGTTAAATTAGGCATTGATCGATTACATGATTTTTTATCGAAGTTTCATTTTGGACAAAAAACAGGCATTGACTTAGTGGGTGAAAAAAGGGCCATTTTGCCTTCAAGAGCTTGGAAAAAGAAAAGAAAAGGCGTTGTTTGGTATCCTGGAGAAACCGTTAATACGGGTATTGGACAAGGTTATTTTACGGTGACTCCTTTACAGCTTGCAAGCGCAACAGCGGCTTTAGCGAATGGCGGTTTGTATATTATTCCTCATTTATTAATGGAATCATCTGGAAAACCTTATTTAAAGAAAGCAAAGAAAATCCCTTTAAAGTCAAAATATAATTTACAAAATATTCAATATGCCATGTTACAGGTTATTGAAGGGGCACGAGGTACCGCAAAACGAATTCGCTCAACAAAATATCAAATTGCGGGAAAAACAGGCACTGCTCAAGTTTTTAGTGTGGCACAAGATAAAGAATATAAAAATTTAAATGTTTCTAAAAAGAATCAAGATCATGCTTTATTTGTCACTTATGCCCCTGTTGATAAGCCAACTATTGCTATTGGAATTATTGTTGAAAATGCGGGGCATGGTGGATCCGTTGCGGCTCCCATTGCTAAAAAAGTCATGGATGCTTGGATTTTAGGCGGCAAGTAGTAAGCTACCACCAAAGAAATGTTTTTTTCTGTTTCTTAACGTCAATATTCTCGGGTATTTCACAAGCAATCATATCGACAGGTTCATAACCCTTGATATAAGGCGTTTGAATCCCTTTTAAAAGACAGTCAGGGTTATTAAGTAATCCTGAAGTTGTTTCAATATCAACGGTGACAATATTTTCAGGTTCAAATAACTCAAGTGCCCGAATTCCCCCTTGTTGCATATAATTACGCCAAACGATTAAAGCACCGCTACTGCCCGTTAGTTTTGTGGGTTTATTCTGATCATTACCAATCCAAACAATATCAACTTGTCCCCCTGTAATTGCAGCAAACCAACTGTCTTTTAAATCATTGGTCGTGCCTGTTTTAGCGGCGATCTTTAATGATTTAGAAAAGGTTTGATTAAGCCTACGAGCTGTTCCACTAGAAACAACGGTTTGTAAAATACGATTAACTAAATAAACCGCCTCAGTAGAAGCGGCTTGTTGAACAATTAAAGGATAACGTTGTAATTCATGATTTTGACTGTCTGTTACTTGAATAATTGATTTAAGGGGTGTACTAAAACCTTCATTCGCTAAACCTTGATAAAGCTGTGCTACTTCAAGAGGGGATAAAGATAAAGCGCCTAATAACATAGAAGGATAAAGCTCAAAAGGTCGTTTAATATTAAATTTAATTATTTGCTGTTGAATTGTTTTTAAGCCAAGTTCTAAGCCTAAACGTACTGTTGGAATATTTAATGATTTAGACAAAGCACTGATTAAAGTAACTTGACCCTGATTTTTTTTATTATAATTAAGCGGCTCCCAATAGCGACCTTTAGATAACTCAACACTTAACGGGCTGTCATCAAGTAAACTAAAAATATGATATTTTTCTGGTTTTTCTAATGCACTTAAATAAATAAAAGGTTTAACTAAAGAGCCAATAGGACGAATTGCATCTAATGCTCGATTAAAGCCAATTCTATTTCGATGACGTTCGCCGACAAGCGCTAAAATATTGCCTGTTTGTGGGTTAATACTGATTAAAGCGCCTTGTAAATCATTGGTTTTAATTTGACGTTGTTGTTCTAATCGTTTAAGACTGTTGGTCACTGTTGCTTGGGCAATTTCTTGACGCCAAGGATCTAATGTTGTAAATATTTTTAATCCTTCCGTATTCAGATCTTTTGCTTTATATTCATTGGCTAATTGCCGTTTAACTAATTGCATAAAAGCGGGATATTTCGCCAATTGAATTTGTGATTTTTTAACAATGGTTAAAGATTGTTTTAGTGCCGTTTGATAACTTTTATTATTAATAACTTGTTGATTTAGCATAACCTTTAATACCGTATCACGGCGGGCTTTAACTCGTTCTAGATGTTTACGAGGATTAAACCACGAAGCGCCTTTAACCATCCCAATTAAAGTGGCATATTGATGAATTTCTAATTCCTGTAAAGGACGATTAAAATAATATTTTGCTGCCAATCCAAATCCATGAATTGCTCGTCCACCGTCTTGTCCTAGAAAAATTTCATTTAAATAAGCTTCTAAAATATCATTTTTTTCATAACGAATTTCTAAAATAATCGACATTAAAGCTTCATTTAATTTACGTTTTAAACTGCGTTCAGGTGTTAGGTAAAAATTTTTAACTAATTGTTGAGTTAGAGTACTTCCTCCTTGAACGGCTTTTCCTTTTATAATATTGGTCATGATAGCCCGTACAATCGCTAAAGGGCTAACTCCATGATGTTGATAAAAACGTCGATCTTCAACCGCTAATAATCCTTTTATTAACAAGGAAGGTGTTTTCTTAAATTGAATTAAGACTCGATCTTCATGAGTGTCTGCATGAATACTGTCAATTAAAACAGGTTCTAATCTCATTAAATCTAATGTTTTATTACCATCTCTTAACTGGCTGACTTTATTTTGTGAAAAACGGATATCTAAAGAATGTTCTATTTCAATGCCATCGCTAAATTCAAAACGGCGGGTTGCTACTAAAAAATGAGACTGACTTTGTGACCATTCTCCTGCTTTTTTGGGATGTTTTACTTTTTTATAACCAATGCGCTTTAATTCATCCGCAAATTGTTGGGCGGAAACAGGGGCGCCAATATAAAGTTCCAGAGGTTTGGCATAAACACGAGCAGGGAGAGACCACCGCTTTCCTTCGAATTTAATACGGACTTCTTTTGCAAGGTGAAAACTATATAAAGTTAAAGAAAAACTAAAAATTAAAAATAAGGAAAAAAACCATTTCAGGAAGAAAAATTTCTTTTTAGTTTTTTGCTTCGCCATATTAAAAATCTGAATCAAATATAATTGATTATTATACTTGATTTTAGCAATGGTTTATTTTAAATTTTTAATAACAACAATGGCACCTCGAACTTGTCCTTTTTTATAACCTATTGCTTTATCATTTGGATATAATTCAGTTATTTTAGCTTGGATATTAGGGGCAATATTTTGTCCATGACACATTAAACAAACGCCTTTTGTTGGTACCGCTTTAATAAAATAAAATTGTTTTTTATTATCTGTTTCAATGGTTTTATAAAATGCCATTTTACTAATATCTTCTCCTTTAGCCACTCGTTGGTCAAAATCCTCTAAAACTTTTTTTTGCCAAAGATTGGGGGTATTTTGAGGATTCCGATTTTTTAAGCTAATGCGGCTAATATTGGCATTTGATATTTGGGCAGAACGAGTTGTAATTGGTATTGCTTTTGCATTGCAAACAGTGAGTGCTTTTATTGGTCCGCCTGTTTTGATTGCTTTTTTTAATTCTTTTTTAAGCGCCATAGCAAAATTTTTGGTGATTATTTGAGCTTCAATTAAAGCGGTCGTTTCTTTTTCAAAAGCAAATAAATTAGAAATAAGGAAAAAACTGGTAAAAATTAAAATTTGATTTTTCATATGGTAAGCATTGCCAAGTTAATTTAGAATATAACGATAGTGTAATATAAATAATAGTTTTTTACTATTATTATTTTTTATATATAGTTTTAAGATAAAATCAACTAATTATTAAAAAATAATTCATAATGCACTAAAATTAAGAATTATATTATCTAAATGTATTTATCACTAAGGGGTGTTTAATATGAAAAAACAACAAGCTTTTACTTTAATTGAAATGATGATTGTTTTGGCTATTATTGGTATTATTGCAGCCATGGCCGTTCCGTATTATAAAGATTTTCATTACACAAGTCTATTTAAAGCGGCAATGGCTGAAACAGAAATAATTAAAACCAATGTTCAAATTCGTTTACAAGAATATTTTCCATCAACTTTTGATCCAGCAGATTATGGTGCAAATAAACAGTCAAAAGTATTAGGTTATGTATATATTAGTGCACTTGAGATTACTCAAATGGCAACCATTACTGTCCATCTCAAAGAGAAAGTTAATGGATATATCAAGGGGATTTCTTGGTATCTTGTTGGTAAAGGACAAACAGCTAATGTAACTTATAAAAACGGAGTAAGTGAGACTCTTAATGAGGGAGATTGGTATTGCTCAACAGCAATGGATATAAAATATCTAAGTGCCAATGATGCTGCAAGATGTACAAATTGATATAATAGTTTAACTATTTATTCTTTTTAATTTATTTACTAATGGCAAAATAACCAAAGTAGAACTTAAATAAGCAATTCCTGTAATTAATACAATCACCGCACCTGCGGGTAAATTAGGCTGATAAGAAAGTGCAATTCCACTACTACAAAAAATCATGCCTAATAAGGAAGCAATAACCATCATTTTCCCTATCATATAACAATATTGTCCCGCAATGGCGGCGGGCAAGGTTAATAAAATAATCACTAAAATCAAACCAACAACCCTTATTAATAAAACAACACTGATTGCGACTAAAACCAATAAGAATAAATATAAAAAAGTTGTTGGTAATCCTCGAATACGAGCAAATTCCTCATCAAAACTCATGGCTAAAAAAGGTTGATAAAATAAAACTACAGATAAAATTAAAAAAATATCAAGAATGGCAATTAAAATTAAGTCTTGTTTCCCAATAATTAAAATATTACCAAAAAGATAGGCATTTAAATCAATCTGATAACCTGATTTTGCAGAGATAAATAATAAACCAATCGCCATTCCAATAGCCCACACGGCACTGATTAGGGTATCTTCATTTTCTTTTTTATGTAATGAAATCCAACCAATTAACAATGCGGCAATAATAGCGCTGATTAAGGCCCCATAAAAAGCAGAATAATCATAAAATACGGCAACGCCCATGCCCCCAAGAACGGCATGAGCAATACCACCTGATAAAAAACTCAGACGTTTAATGACGACATAAACCCCTAAAACGCCACAGCCAAGACTGGCAAGGCAGCCTGCAATTAAAGCATATTGTAAAAATTGAAATTCGGTTAAGGCGCTAAAAAATTCAGTGAACATGATCAACCATATGGACGTGCTGATGATAAAGATCGTCAATGACTTCGCCATTAATACAGGCTGTTTCATGACAAACAAGGGTTTTATTGATGCAAGCGACCCGATTAACATATTTGGAAATAAAACCAATATCATGGGAGACCACAAGAATGGTAATTTTTTGATTTAATTGTTTTAATAAATCAAAAATATCCGTTTCCATTCGCATATCAATATTGGCGGTGGGTTCATCTAAAATTAAAATTTTTGGCTCACAAGCCAAAGCTCTGGCAAGTAATACCCGTTGTAATTGCCCGCCTGATAGAGTCGCTAGAGCACGATCTTGTAAAGCGGTTACTTGAGTGGTTTGCATTACTTGCTGCACAATTTGATGATCTTTTTCATTAAAACGTTGAAATAAAGATTTAAGTCGTCCCGTAAAAATAGTTTGTTTAACTGAAATTGGAAAATCACGGGCAAAAGGGGGATATTGAGGTGTATAACCAATTTGTGCTCGTCCTATTTTTGGTTTTTTTCCACAAACTTGAATGTTTCCTTTATTGGGTTTCAACAAACCAAGGATTAATTTTAATAAGGTACTTTTCCCCCCCGCATTAGGACCCACAATACCTAAAAACTCGCCTTGATAAACATTAAAATTAATATTTTCAAGAACTTTAAGATTTTGATAAGTGAAATGGAGGTTTCTAATTTCAATAAGGGAGCGATTCATTCATTTTAAAGACTGGCTTAATTTTGCGCCAATATAACGCATATTTTGTAAATAGTCTTTGGCTAATGGATCAATCACTTGGATTTTAGCGGAAATAGCTTGGGCTAAAACATTGACTTCCCGATTATTAAATTGGGGCTGGATAAAAATAAACGGGACTTTTTGTTGTTTGGCTTTTTTTATTAAAGTAGATAATTGGCGGGCACTAGGGGCTTTTCCTTCCTCTTCAATGGCAATCTGAGTTAATCCATAATGTTTTGCAAAATAACCCCAAGCAGGGTGGTAAACCCAAAAAGTGGTTTGTTGTAAATGTTTAAATTGTTGCTTTAAATTTTGATCTAATTGTTTTATTTGATACTTTAATTGCTCTGAATTTTGGTGTATTTGTTGTTTATATTGGGGTAATAGTTGGGTTTTGAGGATATTTGTTGTTTGTTCTAACAGTGCTAAATATTCTGTGGGATCAACCCAACTATGTGGATCAGTATGGCTGCCTTTGTTTGGTGTGAATTTAAATAATTTAATTTGTGGATTTAATTGTTTGATTTTTTTTCGCCAGACTTGTTCAAAAGGCAAGTTAATTTGAAAAAAAGCGGTTGTTTTTGTTATTTTTGCTAATTGTTGAGGTTTAGGAATCCAATGTTCGGGGTTTTGTCCTGCTTGTACAAGACTTTCAATATCAAGCCAATCTCCTGCTAAAAATTCAAGCATAAATTGTTGCGGTGGAATACTTACAATGACTGCCATTTTTTTTGCATGAAGAGAAGGGTGTAAAATAAAAATAAGTATAAATAATAAGGGGCGCATAGAATGTTATTTTTAATAATTTTAGGATTATTTATAATACAATAGCCACGTCACAAAGTTTCTTTAATTTATTTTTATTTTATAAATCAATAAGTTATTTTTTATTTAACACTTTATTTTAATTTTTTATTAAATTTAAGTTGACAGTGCCTTTTAAATACATGAGAATGTGCACCTGTTTTTAGGAGGGGTTCCCGAGTGGTTAAAGGGATCAGACTGTAAATCTGACGGTTCGCCTTCGGAGGTTCGAATCCTCCCCCCTCCACCAAATTTTGCGGGTGTAGTTCAACGGTAGAACCTTAGCCTTCCAAGCTAAATACGTGGGTTCGATTCCCATCACCCGCTCCATATTATATATGGGTATATTGGAATATTCTTGATTTTAAGGTAACAGTAATTGCCCATGTAGCTCAGTCGATAGAGCACACCCTTGGTAAGGGTGAGGTCGGCGGTTTGAATCCGCCCATGGGCTCCATATCGTTTACACAATTTTGTGTTTTAGTCATTATCATCGTTTACGAGATTTTTAGTCATGTCAAAGGAAAAATTTGAACGCACCAAACCCCATGTCAATGTGGGTACAATTGGTCATGTTGATCACGGTAAAACCACGCTTACAGCGGCGCTTACTAAAGTTATGGCGGAAACCAATGGTGGCGATTTAAAAGATTTTAGTGATATTGATAATGCCCCTGAAGAACGGGAACGTGGTATTACTATTGCAACATCTCATGTTGAATATGAATCAGCCGTTCGTCATTATGCTCATGTAGATTGTCCAGGACATGCCGATTATGTTAAAAACATGATTACGGGTGCAGCACAAATGGATGGGGCTATTTTAGTCGTTTCAGCTGCTGATGGTCCAATGCCTCAAACGCGGGAACACATTCTTTTATCTCGTCAAGTAGGCGTGCCTTATATTGTGGTCTTTTTAAATAAAGCCGATATGGTGGATGATGAAGAATTACTTGAATTAGTTGAAATGGAAGTTCGTGAATTATTAGATGATTACGATTTCCCAGGTGATGATACTCCGATTATTTCAGGTTCTGCATTAAAAGCTTTAGAAGGCGATGCAGATTATGCGGCAAAAATCATTGAATTGGTTGAAGCCATGGATTCTTATATCCCTCTACCAGAACGTGATATTGACCAACCTTTCTTAATGCCAATTGAAGATGTTTTTTCTATTTCAGGTCGTGGTACGGTTGTTACAGGTAAAATTGACCGCGGAATTGTTAAAGTTGGCGAAGAACTTGAAATTGTCGGCATTAAAGATACCATCAAAAGCACTTGTACAGGGGTTGAAATGTTCCGTAAACTCCTTGATGAAGGGGTTGCTGGTGATAATGTAGGTGTTTTATTACGGGGTATTAAACGCGAAGATGTTGAGCGTGGTCAAGTATTAGCGCATCCAGCAAGCATTACACCTCATAATCATTTTGAATGCGAAGTTTATGTATTAACTAAAGATGAAGGCGGACGTCATACCCCATTCTTTAGTAATTATCGTCCTCAATTCTACTTCCGTACAACAGATGTAACAGGGGCTTGTAGTTTACCTGAAGGGGTTGAAATGGTTATGCCAGGTGACAATGTTAAAATGACCGTTAAACTTATTGCACCGATTGCAATGGAAGAGGGTTTACGTTTTGCCATTCGTGAAGGTGGTCGTACCGTCGGCGCGGGTGTTGTTTCTAAAATTATTGAATAATCGCAATAATTTCTTTTAAGATAGTGGTTTTATATTTATAAAATCACTGTACCAAATTATAGGCCAATGGCTCAATTGGTAGAGCAGCGGCCTCCAAAGCCGCGGGTTGGGGGTTCGAGTCCCTCTTGGCCTGCCATTTTTAAGAAAATAAATGAACGCTAATACAGAACAAAACTCAAGCTTTGACACAATGAAACTCTTAATAGCTGTTGTGGTGTTAATAGGAGGCATTGCTGGTTATTACCACTTTGCTGAATATGACACTATTTATAGAGTATTGGGTTTATTGGGTGTAACAGCTGTTGGAATTATTTTTGCATTACAAACGGCTAAAGGCAAAGCGCTTTGGCATTTTGCAGGTGCATCTAAAGCCGAAGTACGTAAAGTTGTCTGGCCGACTAGGCAAGAAACCATCCAAACAACGCTTGTAATTATGGTTGTTGTATTGATTACCTCTATTTTTTTATGGGGCGTTGATTCAGTGTTGGGCGTTATTGTAAAATCCATTACAAACGCTTAAGGAGAATTTAAAGTGGCTTTACGTTGGTATGTGGTTCATGCTTTTTCTGGTTTTGAAGCACAAGCAAAAAAATCGTTGTTAGAACGAATTGAACGGGCAGAAATGCAAGACTTCTTTGGAGATATTTTAATTCCAACGGAAGAAGTGGTTGAAGTTCGAGATGGTGAGCAGCGCAAAAGTGAGCGTAAGTTTTTTCCAGGTTATGTTTTAGTCCAAATGGAAATGAATCAAGAGTCTTGGCATCTAGTAAAAGATGTGCCACGGATTATGGGATTTATTGGAGGTACTAAGGAAAAACCATTACCTATTACTGAAAAAGAAGCCCAAAAAATTCTACAGCAAGTTCAAGCAGGGATAGAAAAACCCCGTCCTAAAGTTTTATTTGAGATTGGTGAAATGATACGGGTAACCGATGGTCCTTTTAATGACTTTAATGGCACTGTTGAAGAAGTTGATTATGAAAAAAGTCGTCTAAAAGTATCTGTTTCTATTTTTGGACGGGCAACCCCTGTTGATCTTGAATTTTCGCAAATAGAAAAAACCTAAGTATTCCAAATTCCCTTACCTTATAATGCTTGCCAAATTTGCATTCTAAGGTATTTTTAATGTTTTCATTACAGGGAGCTGAAAAGCGCTATAACCTGTTAGGAGTGAAAAATGGCAAAAAAAATTGAAGCTTATATTAAGCTACAAGTTCCTGCACAAGCTGCAAACCCAAGTCCACCTGTGGGTCCTGCATTAGGTCAACATGGGGTTAATATTATGGAATTCTGTAAAGCGTTTAATGCGCAAACACAGAACATTGAAAAAGGAATGCCAACGCCTGTCGTTATTACGGTTTATTCAGATCGTAGTTTTACTTTTATTATGAAAACAGCGCCTGCTTCGGTCTTATTACTGAAAGCAGCAGGACTTAAAAGCGGTTCTGGTGAGCCAAATACTAAAAAAGTAGGCACCATTACCCGTGCTCAACTTGAAGAAATTGCAACCACTAAAATGCCTGATTTAACGGCAGCAGATATGGATGCAGCAGTTAGAACAATTGCGGGCAGTGCTCGCAGTATGGGTCTTGAGACGGAAGGGGTGGTATAAATGACTAAATTAACAAAACGCCAAAAGCAAATCGCTGATAAAGTAAATATTGATTCAACCTATGATATTATTGAAGGCTTTTCTTTATTAAAATCACTGTCAACCGTGAAATTTAATGAAAGTGTCGATGTTGCCATTCGTTTAGGCGTTGATGCGCGTAAATCAGATCAAGCAGTTCGGGGTTCTACGGTTTTACCTAATGGTACAGGCAAAACAATTCGAGTGGCTGTTTTCACGCAAGGTGCCAATGTTGAAGCGGCAAAAGCAGCAGGTGCAGATATTGTCGGTATGGCTGATTTAGCGGAACAAGTTAAAGCAGGTAATATGGATTTTGATGTGGTGATTGCCAGTCCAGATGCAATGCCTGTTGTGGGTCAATTAGGACAAATTTTAGGACCTCGGGGTTTAATGCCTAATCCTAAAGTAGGGACTGTTTCACCTAATGTGGCTCAAGCAGTAACCAATGCAAAAGGCGGACAAGTTCGTTATCGTATTGATAAAGCAGGCATTATCCATACCACCATTGGTAAAGTTGGATTTGAACCTCAAGCATTAAAAGAAAACCTTGAAGCTTTATTAGTGGATATTGTAAAAGCAAAGCCGAGCGCTGCTAAAGGTATTTATTTAAAGAAAATTAGTATTTCATCGACAATGGGACCTGGTTTAGTTGTTGACCAATCTACTTTGTTGATATAACAAACTTTGGTGTCTAGATTAAATATTATTTAATCTAGGTCAAAGACCGTTGGTGTAATAATTTTTTTATTACTTAAACCCAGCGCAGACGTGACACTTTATTAGGATTTTCCTGATAGATTGCACGTTTAAAGCATAATGTTATTTATAACATTATTATTTTAAACATAAAGAGAATATTCTCTTTAATTATTATAGAGGTAGCTATGGCACTTAATCGTAAGCAAAAAGAAGCCGTTGTTGCCGAAGTTGCAGAAATCGCAGAAAAAGCTTATTCAGCGATAGCAGCAGAATATAATGGCATTGGTGTAGATAAAATGACTGCTTTACGGGTGAAAGCTCGGGCAAGCAATGTTTATTTACGAGTGATTAAAAATAATCTTGCTAAAAGAGCCGTGGTTGGAACTGAATTTGAGTGTATGGTTAAGGGATTTACAGGTCCTTTAGTTACCGCATTTTCAATGGAAGACCCAGGCGCAGCCGCAAGAGTAATTAATGACTTTGCTAAAGAAAATGAACAGATGGTTGTAAAAATGGTTGCTATTAATGGTGAACTATTGGATCCATCTGAAATTTCTAAATTAGCCAAAATGCCAACATATGATGAAGCTATTAGCTTGTTAATGGCTGTAATGAAAGCACCTGTTGAAAAACTTGCCAAAACAATGAAAGAAGTTCCAGGCAAATTAGTAAGAACAGTTGCGGCTATTAAAGAAGCGAAAGACGCAGCCTAATTCGGCATCTATTAAACACATATATAACCTTAAATTTATCAGGAGACAAAAATGTCTGTAGAAAGTATTTTAGAAGAAATTTCAACCATGTCTGTTATGGATGTCGTTGGATTAATTGAAGCAATGGAAGAAAAATTTGGTGTTTCAGCGGCTGCTGCAGTTGCTGTTGCTCCAGGTGGTGGTGGTGATGCTCCTGCCGCTGCTGAAAAAACAGAATTTGATGTTGTTTTAACTTCATTCGGTGAAAAGAAAATTCAAGTGATTAAAGCAGTTCGATCCATTACAGGTCTTGGACTTAAAGAAGCCAAAGCGGCTGTTGAAGGCGTGCCTAATGCACTGAAAGAAGGTATTGAAAAATCAGAAGCTGAAGATATTGTTAAACAGCTTGAAGAAGCAGGCGCAACAGCAGAAATTAAATAATTTTTGTTATTGAGTATCAATATAACAAAGTTAATTCTTTGTTATATTATGGGGTTTTAAAACCCTAAAAAAAGAATAGGCTGGTCGTATGTTGCGATCAGCCTATTCTTGTCTCTTGCTTTTTATTAAGAAAGTAAGAAAAAATAAGGATGTAAAAAATGTCTACATCAAGGATTTTGATAAAAAATTATTGGTTTAACTATCATTAAATAGTTAAATAGTTAAATAGTTAACTGAGGAACAGCAATATGGGTTATTCGTTTACTGAGAAAAAACGTATTCGTAAAGATTTTGGCAAGCGTAAAAGCGCTTTAAAAGTCCCTTATCTAATTGCAACACAGATCAATTCTTATCTTAAATTTTTACAAGATGGGAAAGCAATCAATAAGCGTGAAAATGTGGGCTTACATGCCGCCTTTAATTCGGTCTTTCCTATTGAGAGTAATTCGGGAAATGCGGTCTTAGAATATGTAAGTTATCGTTTATGTGACCCTGTTTTTAATGTTCGTGAATGTTTATTGAGAGGCAGTACCTATCAATCCTCATTACGAGTATTAGTTCGCTTAGTTATTTATGATAAAGAAGCTCCTGCTAATTCAAAAGTCGTTAAAGATATTAAAGAACAAGAAATTTATATGGGTGAATTACCCTTAATGACGGATAACGGGACTTTCGTTATTAATGGCACAGAGCGGGTGGTTGTTTCACAATTACATCGTTCACCTGGGGTCTTTTTTGATCATGATAAAGGTAAAACTCATTCTTCAGGAAAACTCTTGTTTTCTGCGCGGGTCATTCCTTATCGGGGTTCTTGGTTAGATTTTGAATTCGATCATAAAGACATTGTTTTTGCTCGTATTGATCGTCGTCGCAAAATCCCTGCCACCATTATTTTACGGGCTTTAGGTTATAATACCGAAGAAATTCTTGGGTTATTTTTTGAAACAGATACTTTCAATATTAATAAAAACTCAATTACTTTAGCGCTTGTTTCTGAAAGGTTACGAGGCGAGACCACCACCTTTGATATAAAAGAAGGTGATAATGTGATTGTTGAAGCAGGGCGAAGAGTCACTGCTCGACATATTAAACAGCTTGATAAAGCAGGTATTAGTCGTCTTGAAGTTCAAGAAGATTATTTATTTGGCAAAGCCATTGCAAATGATATTAAAGATAAAGTCAGTGGTGAATTAATTGCTCGTGCCAATGATGAAGTAACCGAAGGAATGTTGGTTGTCCTTCGTGATCATGGTATTAAAAAAATAGAAACCTTATTTACCAATGATTTAGATCAGGGTTCTTTTATTTCAGATACTTTACGCATTGAACCCAGTCAAACAAAAGAAGAAGCTCAAGCTGAAATTTATAAAATGATGCGCCCAGGCGAGCCTGCAACGGTAGATGCGGCGGCTAATTTATTTAAAAATTTATTTTTTACACCTGAACGCTATGATTTATCTAAAGTGGGACGCATGAAATTTAATATGCGTTTGGAACGAGAAGATGAATTTGGTGAAGGTATTTTATCTAAAATAGACATTGTTGATGTCTTAAAAACGTTAGTTGAAATTCGCAATGGACGGGGCATTGTAGATGATATTGATCACCTAGGAAATCGCCGCATTCGGAGCGTGGGTGAAATGACTGAAAACCAATTTAGAATTGGTTTAGTTCGAGTTGAAAGAGCCGTTAAAGAACGCTTAACG
>Ga0256847_1000239_pt1 | contig 37583 bp, 22 predicted proteins | sample TeddybearmetaG_FD_189099 | JGI IMG/M metagenome (GOLD analysis project Ga0256847, IMG submission 189099) | Hydrothermal vent microbial communities from East Pacific Rise, Pacific Ocean - Teddybear | ecosystem: Environmental > Aquatic > Marine > Hydrothermal vents | place: Pacific Ocean: East...
CTAGGTTGGTTCGCAGTTCTTAGCGTATTCACTTCTCTATACTATTAGCATGAAAATCAACATCTATGCTCTCGTCAGTTTCGTTAACCCATAAAAAATAAGCGAATGCATATATTACATATAATAGAATCATTGGAGTTCGGCGGCGCGGAAAAAATCGTTGTTCACTTGGCTAATAGACTATGCAAAAATGAAAAAGTCAGCGTTTGTCTAACTAAAAGAAAAGGAGAATTACTGGATAGTTTAGATAAAGACATAGACGTCTATTTTCTTGATGCAGGAGAAGGTAACAGCCTTAAAACCCCAAAAATATTGAGTAAAATACTGGTTGAAAAGAAGGTAGACGTACTTCATAGTCATGATTGGGGCGTTTATCTAGAAGCCGCTTTAGCGGTTAGAAAATGTAGTAAGGTTAAATTAATACATACCGTTCATGGCCGGTATACTGAATACCGCAAAGGAGCAAGGTCTCGGTTAAAATTGATACTTAGACACTTCTTAGAACGGCGAGCGCAAAAATACACAAGCAATGTAATATCGGTATCTAATTCTATTAGAGATTACATAATTAGTGATATCGGATTCAAGGCCGAAAAAGTTAGAACAATTCATAATGGTATAGCCGGCTTGAATGGCACTGAGAAACAGTTAATTGATATTACTGAAAATGGCCCTATTAAGCTAGTTTCCGTTGGGCGAATTGCAGTGGTCAAGAATTTTCCGTTGTTAATTAATGCTTTTAATCTAGCGCTGAAAACAATAGATAATATCGAGTTAAAGATTGTAGGGGACGGTCCAGAAATGCATGCTCTTTCTGCAATGGTTAAAGAGCTTGAATTGACGTCTCAGATTAAATTGCTAGGGTTTCAAAAAAACATTGATTATCATGTTAGTCAGAGCGATATCTTTATTCTGTCATCAGATTATGAAGGAATTTCAATTGCCGCACTAGAGGCCATGAGTTTAGGCGTTCCAATCATAGCTACCAACGTCGGGGGTATGCCAGAGATGGTGATTGAAGGTCAAACAGGTAGTTTAGTACCAAAAGGCTCCGTAAAAAAACTAGCCGCAGCTATCATTGCTTTGGCGCAATCTCCGGAAAACATTTATCGATTTGGCTTGTCAGGTAAAAAACATTTTGAAAACAATTTTCATGAAAACGTGGTCATCGAACAATACAAAGAAGTTTATCAGAGTTAGAGTTTCGCTTTGGCACTCCTAAATACGCTAAGGTATTTCTCGGCAGTATTTTCCCAAGTTAAGTGTTTAATTGACTGCTTAATAAATTTAGGATCCCATTTTGTGTCTAATGCTAATTCAAATGTTTTGCTGATCTCGTCAACTTCTAGAGGGTTAAAAAGAATACCTGTGTTTTTTTTAACCATATCGGGTATACCGCCGACATTACTCGCTAATACGGGACGGCCGCAGCCCAACGATTCTAAAACAACATTTGGACATCCTTCTCGAATGCTAGGAAGGCAGAAGTAGTCGCTAGCACCCATCCAAACGGATATTAATTGATGTTCAACTTGACCGATAAATCGTATTCTACCTGACTTGGAGCTAGAGAGTGCTAAATCCTTTAAACTGTTGCTCAATGGACCGTCACCAATAATATATAGTTCAACATCTTTAGTCGTTTCTAGTTGGACAAACGCACGAATCATTCTAAAGCAGTTCTTTTCTTCACTCAACCGGCCTACATAGAGAATGATTTCCTTTTCACTAGATATCCCGAGCTGTTTACGACAATTGTTCCGGTTCATGGGTTTGAATTGTGTTAGATCAACACCATTTGCGATGGTAAGAATTTTTGAACTAGGAACTGATTGCTCTATTAATACTCTTCTCAGATCATTAGAAACAACTGTAATTTTTTTGACATTCTGAATCATCTCTAGCATCGCAGAGCGTTTGTTTTTATCAAAAAGGTCATGATTTACGTCACATCCTAACCCCGTTGCGATATGCGGTATATTTAAACTTCTCGCGACAGCATCAACCGCGACACTATCCGGATATAACCACTGAGAATTAATCACTTCGAACTTCGATTGGCTATGGAGCTTTTTAATTAAGCGTCTAATGCCTAGACGAACAAATTTCGCGTGTAATGCTTCCGACACTTTTGGGAGCATAGGATATTTGGGGCTGTAGATATTTACACCTTCTATTTCATAATGATAGGGAACTTGGGAGTGAATGTACCATTTGGTAAACCGGCTAAAAACAGAATATCTTGGAAACCAGGGTAATGGACAAATAACCGTCAAATTATGGTCTTTCGTTAATTGTTTCGCTAACTGCAAGGTAAAAATACCACGATCGCGATCGACTGGATTAGGAAACAAATTAGTGACAAGTAAAATATTCAATTAGTGAACATCTATATATTTTCTATGCCATAGTTCCAAATTCAACAAAGAGAAAATTCGTCGACTATTATCTTCTTCCCCAGCTTTATGGCGTAGTAAAATATTATTGATATAGTCTTTAGTAAAATAGCCTCTGGATAAGGTCATTGGGTCGAGTAAGATTTCTTTTGTTTTTTCATACAAAGTAGTTCTGAACCATGACGCGATTGGTACAGGGAAGCCTTTTTTCTTTCGATAAATGACTTCATGTGGTAATTTTTGTTCCATATATTTTTTAAGTAAATATTTGCCTTGAGAACCATTTAATCTAAAACTATCAGGGAGGGAAGTGGCGTATTCCAGTAATTTATGATCTAACAAAGGTACGCGAAGCTCTAACGAGGCAGCCATTGTCATTTTGTCGGCTTTTACTAACAAATCATCTGGTAACCAACTCTTAATATCAGTATAGGTCATTCGTTTTAACTTACTACCGTTAGACATTTCCGCGTACAGGTTTTTGTAATACTCGGCTGTGATTTTGTGACTGTCCAGAAGTACAGGAGATTGGTACATATTTCTTTTGATACTTAGGGTGACGTCGTTAGATATACTTTGATAACGATCCTCCGTAGATAGGTTAATCCAATCCCAATATTTTGTTTTCTTTTCAGACTGTGTTAGAGAGTTAGCAATTTTATTTTTTACAAATTGTGGTATTAATTTTGATAGCGTATGTAACCGGTCAACTTTTGGCGTTATTTGGTGCAAAGGGTAACCAGCCAGAATCTCATCACCGCCTTCCCCTGAAAGAATGACGGTGACATGTTCTTTAGCCAATATTGAAAGTTGATAAAGTGCGATGGCGGCGCTTTCGACAATAGGCTCTTCCATATAGTTTAGTAATTTATCAATTGAATTAAAAAACTCCAATGGTTCCAAAAAGTATTCGTGATGTTCGGTTTTAAAGTGCTCAGAAACTTTCTTAGCCCAGCCTAGTTCGTTGGTTTCAGGCTCATCTTTGTATCCCACTGAAAATGTTTTAACCGGTGAGTCACTCATTTCATTCATTGAAGAAACTATCGCACTCGAATCAAGTCCACCACTGAGAAATGCACCCAAGGGTACATCACTTCTCATGCGAATTTTGATACTTTCTTGCATGATTTCTCCGAATTCATACATGGCTTCGTCGAAATCGATATTTTTAATTGGTTTGTCTTCTAAGTCCCAATACTGTTTAATACTCACTTTGTTTTTTTCTATTGTTAAAATGTGACCTGGTAATAGCTTCTTGATATCGGCGAAAAGCGTATTTTCGCCTGGAACATAACCAACGGACATGTAAAAGTCCAGAGAAGGTATATGAACACCAGGTTTTACTTTTAAACAGGCTAGAATCGGTTTGATCTCTGAGGAAAAAATGAGTTTATTGTCATCTAGAAAATAGTAGATGGGCTTAATTCCCAGCCGGTCTCGGATGATGAGCAACTTTTCATCACGCTTATCATAAATAGCAATACCAAACATACCGCGAAAATGTTCAACACATTTGTCTCCATATTCTAAGTAGCAGTGAATGATGGTTTCAGTATCAGAGTGAGTTTTGAAAATATAGCCCTTTTGCTCAAGTTCTTTTCTGATTTCTTTGAAATTATATATCTCTCCATTAAATACGACAACAATCCTGTCATCAGCACTATGCATAGGTTGTACGCCGCCTTCTAGATCAATGATTTTTAGTCGACGATGACCAAGCCCTAAATTATGTTGAATATAGGTTCCTTCAGCTTCTGGTCCGCGGTGAACCATAAGGTTATTCATTTGTTTAATTTCGTCTAAAGAAACGGAGTTGCTATTGTCCCTATGCAGGATGCCGCATATTCCACACATCTACAAATTTCCTAGTGTTAATTTTTAGTTTTTATCGAGTTGAAGGTTTTGCGGGGTTGGCATGACTGAGGCACCACCAAATTCGTATGCCCCAATATCGTAGCTTGTACCACTTGGACGATTATACCCGTTAATGTCGGTTGAAGCATCTGAAACAGTAATGCCAGTATCAATAGCTATACTATTGACGACAAGAGAGTAATCGGCACTGGCTGTATTTGTTGGATTAGTAAAATTAGACGATAAGATACTGTTGACATTTCCTGCGGAGATTGTCAACGAATTAGCATCTTGGCCGGTATTATTCTGCCAATCGGTTAATGAACCGTGATTTTCTACGGTCGAATTTTGATTAGTAATATGGGCGATTAAATTATAATCACTATCGAGATTTTGCATGCAGGAATCACAAACAGCTAAAGCATCCCCTGAGCCCTGCTGGATAAGAATATTGTTTCGTACAAAACCTGAATCACTACCATTTCGAAACTTTAACGCATGAAATGCATTGTTAGACATGATTAGAGTATTGTTGATGATTCTATTATTGCTGGAGGGTAAACCACCATCAATTCGAAAGTTAGATATACCTTGGCTAAAGTTGTTATAGAGTAGGTTATTACGGATGATCGAATTGTTAACACCATCGAGATTAATCGCTGAGCTGGCTGCGCCACCGCTATTAGCATAAATGATGTTGTTTTCGATGATGGCATTGCTGATTGTGCCATCTACCTCACCCGAAGCGCCGCTCGGAAGATCACCGTTCATGTGCAGGCCCGCTTGATTATTATTATGGATGATATTGTTTCGAATAATCGGTCCATCACCACTATTGGCAATATAGATACCGTGTTGAACGATTGAATTACTTACTTCATTAAATTCTACAATGACGTTATGAGCATAGGATGTTGTGATCCCGACCCAGCCAGCACCTGTGACTCGATTATTTCTAATGATCACACCATATTTGAAATCATTTGGAAACCCGGAAAGTCTTATACCTCTCTCTCCTGGATTTGAAGCAGGCACTCCAGAACAAACCACGTCAAATCCATCAATAGTTACATATTCTGTGACTAAGTGAATTCCAGCGTCGCGACCGTCAAACCGTTCACTACCTTGAATAATTGCGGCGTATTTAGTAGCACTTTTTATGACCAATTGAGCTGAGCTATTTCCCGATTTCGTAACATGGAATGGCTGATAGCTACCGGGCTTAACTGTGATTGTGTCACCCGCATTAACTTGTCCGTTATCAACGGCAAATTGGATGGATTTCCATGGAGAATTCTCGGTTCCTGCGTTGTTATCATTACCCTCGTTTGCGACATAATAGTTTGCAGAGTAAATATTTGAACAAAATATGAATGAGAGTATTAGTAGGATTTTATAACTCATGAAATTGTTCCTGCTGTAGGTGGCATTTAAAGTCACTGAAGGTTGGTATGCTAGATCCATATCGTATCAAATACGTTTAAAACCTTCGGCGGGGTTAAGATAGACCTAGTAATTAGTTAGACTAAAACCCTAACAAATAACCTGATTACTTTGGTTTTGTGCATTGGTTATTGATTTCCAAAATATCAATTTTTGATAATATTTACACCGGTGGGTTTAGGCATAGGTTGAATATTTCCCGGAGTTCCATTACCAAGAGCACTCCAAATATAATCGGTCAGTGACGCGGAGTTTCCATCACATAAGCCGTCGTTTCGAGTCGAGCATAAGTCTGCGTATATTCTGTCTTCTAACGGCCATGGCCAAAGGGAACCTTGCTCAACATTAAAACCGGTTTCTCCGTAGTAAGTCCCGCTGAGGCCTACTTTATTGGTTATTTTCGCACCTACCTGCCCACTAGGTGAGCCCGAACTCGCTAAGGTGCTACCAACTTCAATTCGAGGTAAATAAAGCAGCCCATTAGTTTCCGGATTAAAACTTAGACTACAGCCGCTACTACAGTTATTGTTACTCTGGCTGGTAATATTATTGAACGCTTCTCCGCCGTATTGATGAATAATTGAGTTGGTTACAGAAACGTTGGAGTTGTTCGAAAATTCCGAGAAAGCATTACTACCTCCTCCAACCATCGTTACGTTTCTTACTTGCAATGTCACCGGGCCATTATTAGTGGTAAGCCCAGCGCCATTGTAACTGACACTGTTTTCCAACACGGCATTGGTGATGGAGCCACCACCCTCATAAGCGAATGAATTACCAATGCTATTATTAAATGCAATACTTCCAACAATTCTAGTGTCAGCGTGTATTGTTCCACTGGAATCATTCTTGATATTATAAAAAGCCGCCGCGTATACATCGTTATTACTGGAAATAGCATCTATCACAATAACGTTCTGAAGTTCAACTCTCCTAGAATTGTAGATATTAATACTGGCTTCCGGGTTAGATCCATCAAAGTTCCAGCCCCCGTCATGCCTAAGTACTGCTCGTCTGATTACTACGTCCTCAGAATTATATATCAAAATATCATAACGCCCACCTGGGCCATAAACCCACACGTCTTCTAAGAGAATATGAGTGGCACCTGGAGTTGATTCATTGGTTCCTATGGAAAATGCAACTACGTTTCCATTGCTATCACCATTAACTATGGCTGTCCGGAATATTTTGATGTGGTGACCTGCAACACCATGATAAATATTACTTAGTTTAAGGCCTTCCAGTTGGAAATAATTGCTCGCTGTTGGAGCGAATGGGGCACTAATATCGACTGTACCATCCTCACTCGCTTTGATTATGGTATAGGCTGATGCCGAACCACTTGGAATTTCAGTAGCGCCAAATTCTGCCCCAACGGTATTACTAACTCCCGAATATATTCCAGCCGCTATTTCTAAGGTATCACCTCCACTCATTCTACCGATAGCATAAACGATAGATTTACACGGACTGGTTTGGCTTGTGCAATTACCAGAATTATTTCCACTTGAATTCGATACGTATAGTGTTGCTGCAGAAGATGAAGTGGTCATCAATAACACAGTCAAAGCAAAAAAAGATTCTAATTTTTTCATGATAATTGCTCGTTGAAAAAAAAGTTAAAATTGAGACGGGAGTCTTTCAATAATTAGAAGTTCTCGTCTGGATATCAAATAAAAATGAGCAAAGTTACAAATTCTCTCATTTCGAATAGTTAGCAATTCTAAAGTTTTTGCTTACTCTACTACCACACTTTGCATGTCTGAAAGAGAGGATTCTGGTCGCGCACCGACTGATGAAAGCGCGATGTAAGTCGTTTGACAAGTTAATAAATTTACGTTTGAAGGATCAAAAATTGTCGAGCTTACATTCCCAGCAATATCAATACTTCCGAGTGCATTTGATTTAGTTAATGCGGCCGTTGTTCCGTAATAAAGCTTAAACCCGGTTAAGTCTGAATCGCTAATTGCGTTCCACGATATTGTGTATGTTTCAATAGTTGGTTGGTTGGGTTGAACCGCACAACCATCGTCAATGACCGTGATACTGAAAATCGATGAACTACTACTGCCATCAGAGCTTAATGCCATAACAGTGATATTATGAGATGCCGAGCTGTTTGCATCCAGCAAAGTCCCATCTAACACGCTGACGACGCCAGAATTAGTGTCAATTGCAAATCTACCATTTGCGTCGGAACTTAAACTATAAGTTATCGATTCACCAGCATCGGTTGCAAAAGCCGTAATACCAACCACAATACCAATACTAGAAAACTCAGCTACCTCGTTGGCCCCATTATCTGTATCTGAGATATCAGATATATTAGGGTTGTTAGTTTGAGTAACACTGACGGCAATATTAGCGCGTCCTGATAACGAGCCGCTATCAGTCACCACTGCAGTTATCGTATGTGTACCGACGGACAAATCAGCAACAGATAAGCTTGCCCCCATACCCAAGTCGCCATCTAGATTTGAACTCCAAGCAATATTTTCGCTTAAATCACCATCTTGCGCATCGTTCGCTGTGCCGCTAAAAGTAACGTTTACTCCTTGTTGCGAACTTGAACTACTGCTAGGAGTTGTTATAGATAGTACCGGTGCGGTATTTTGAATGACTTCAATGGCAGTTTGTTTTGCTGCACCACCGCCGCACGCGATTAAAGAGACGAGTAACGGAGCAATTAAGTAACCAGATAATTGCGTGAACTGGCGTTTAGTGATGTGTTCAATAATCATTATGAATCACCGGTGTGGATTAAGGGTTAATAGAATTGGATCATTCTGAATATAGATTATAGCGGCATTTCAGAAACATCCTTAACAAGAGTTAGTTAAAATGTGAACTAGCACCAGAAAATGTAGTGGATCAGCCTCTAGATCTATACCAATTTTGCTATTTAGGCCAAAATCAGTCGCTAGTGACTTTTATTCATAACGCTAGTCTACGGAGCGGAGACTTCGAAGATACGAACCTCCACAACGTATTTAGTTAAACTATAGCATTTAAAACATTGGGTTTACATAAGATAATATTTTAAAAAAATATATTAATATAACTGTATAGAATAATCTAACTAGAAAATTACGTGTAATATGACTGAATAATCGATAGCTAGTTTGTTGATACTTAGAAAAACGCTGGATTAACCTCTACTTATCAGACATTTACATATTTTAATTTAAAATAAGAATTGTCGATTTTTGGACAAGACAAAATAATGCTAAATTTCGAGAGGAAGTGCGTAAAACGGGTTATTGATGGAGATTATTAAGCCTGCGCTGTTGTGAGAACGATTTGGAGTGTCAGCAGAAAGACTTAGAGTAAGCGGTTGAAGTTTTGTTCTTCAGACGACAAGCATCATTTTGAAGTCGATCTTAGAGATATCAAGAAATAAAATCTTCGTTTGAAAACCAAACTGTAAGAAGCAGGGAAAGTTCGACATTTTTTAATCGCGGCGGCTAAATATATTGCTGAATCCTAGGGTTGGGCTATGCCTGCAGTTTACAACAGCGTTAGTGGTATTATTTTCTTGAACACAATAATCTTTTACCACATATATGTGGTCGAAAAAGCTGAAATGGCAATGCAACGATTGAGCGATTTTTGACAGTTCGAAGAAAAAATTCGGTTATGGAATCAAATAATTATTCTAATTTTTCAGTACTAATAAAGCTCAAAATATATTCGGATAAGTTTAAATCTGATTGGCACCAATCACTTTGTCTTTCATTTTGAGCACACATATCTAATCTAATCAATTTCTGATTGGCTAAGGGGAAAATATCAGGAATAATTGCCGGGCCGGAGCATTCGGCTCCGATGTAATCTACATTAAACAAACTACACCTTTTTACCTCGGTATTCCTAGAAGATGAGCTAAAAACAAAGCCCGCATCTGAACCTGAAACGATAAAATTGTCAATTACAGTTCCAGTTACAGGCATATCCGGATCAAGTCTGATAGCTCTTCGATTACGAGTGTTCTTTGCATGATTGATCGCAAAATTCCCTACAAACTGATTGTTGTTTGGCGTGACCCCCGCGTCTTCATGAGCAGGCATATAAAAATCCCCACCAAATTTCATCGCTGTTTTTGGCACTCCATAGTCAAAACTAATATTGTTTTCGATAATCATGTCCGAACAAGCATAGATTGAAAAGGCGGCATTTGGTTCATAGGCCTCATGGGGCTGAGTGGAATCCCACCGAGCGATATTCCGTCGAATAGTGATATTATTTCCACCGTAGCATTGGACAACGTAACGACCTTCTCCGTAAAACCATGAATCTTCGATAAGATGTCCACTACCACTAATCATCAAAGGAATCGCATGTTTGTAACTTCCTCCATGAGAGCAAGAAATGTTCTTCATTGTATTATTTCTGCCGGATATTTTACAAGCCATTGAGGTTGAATTATCCGGATGATGTATTTTTAATCCGTCTACGGTTGAGTTTTCACCGTTCATTGCGAGAATGGATGACCATTCCATGTCGCCACCTTTAAAAACGGCTTTTCCTCTGTGAATAGCTTTGACATAAACACCGCTTGGCACAATTAGACCATCGGTATAGAGACCATCTTCTAGGCATAGAATGTCGCCCTCATCTAGCCCCCAGAAAAGACTAAAAGACGACGGATTTTTAATTTTTGTACAGCCTGCGACGGTTTTGCTTGTAAGTACACCAGATATTTTGGAAGTATCTTTATCAATGGTTGGCGCTGTCTCGCAGCTGGTTAAAATTGCTGAAACGATGAGTAAGACTATCACCTTGGTATTTTTGTTCAGTGTGATCATGATGATCTCCTTTCTTCATTATTTAATAATACAGTAAACAGCGCCTAGCAGTATTAATGTATTTTGTTATATTATTTTCCAATAAGTTTGTACTTATGAATGAAGCGATCAGTTTTATGTCGTACTTGAGGGTCCCATATTTTCAGGTCATACGTGTCATTATGATTTCTGAGCGTGTTCAAGGTTTCGATGAGTTCAAATCCATTATCATGCATGTCAGATTGTACCCAGTTTTCATCAATTCTGTGTAATTTGCTCGTCATACTTATGCCAGTATCTGGTGCAGCGGCATGATCAATTAGGATGATGATTCCGTTAGGCTTAAGAGAGGCTTTAATTTGCCGGTAAAAATCCTCAGGAACAGCTGTTATGATGGGGTCACTCTTTTGTACAAAAAAATCATGATAGCTTAATCCGAGAAAAATAATATCAGCTTTAACAGGTAGTTTCATATCAGAATATTCACTATCCAAACGTGTCACGTTTGCTAAGCGATTGTGTCTTAGGCGTTGTATCAATTCATCTTTTGAAAAGCGTAAAAACAGAGAATTGTTTTGCAGATACACTTGGCCTGATTCCCCAACAATGTGATTGAAAAGTTCGGAGTAGTAACCGCCACCGCCTAGTATATCAACGATTTTCATCCCGGGTGTCAGTTCGGAAAAATCTAAAATTTCTAGCGGATTGCGATAGTCATCTGCATCAAGGTCGCTGTCAAATCTTGATGACAAATTTAGGGCTTGTTCATTCAGGGGAAGGCTATCAACATTTTTAGTACAACTCGTTAATAATATGCTAGATATCAAGATAATTAATCTTAGGCGGACAGCGGGTATATAGGCCATATTTGCTTCCAAGTTATTAAATAGAACTTTAAGCTTAATCATACACTTCAGTAAACTGCATGTCGACAGTGGTGCCAATCGAGAGGAGGATATAATAGTTTCACTTTCGACTGTAGCGGAAGTTCTCTCGATACGCATGAATTGCTCGATCTTGTTGATAAACAAAGTGAGTTTGTTAGAATGGGAGTCGATATTAGACGAGTCCACATGCTAAGAATATGTGTGAGGATGAATAAGTTGAAACGGAGAGGTATCGGATCAATCTGTGCTCAATTTTGACTGCCAACATTCAAGGAGCAGATAAAGTACAATTCTCTAATCGCAAGAGAAATCCTGCCTTTGAATTTGTTCCACACAAGGATAATTTATGCCAAAAAATGCAATAGTAATCGGTATGCCGCGCTCGGGTACCAGTATGCTGACCAACATATTCGCTCAGTCAGGTTTTTTTGCCGCGGAAGATGAAGCTAATGATCTAAGGGCTGCTGATGAATTTAATCCTTCTGGATACTGGGAGGCTGAAGATTTGATTAACGCAAACAATGAAATTTTTAACGCCGTCGGCTATGAACCGCATAACACGTGGTTAAAAGAACCGATTAGTAAGACACAAGCCAGAAATATATTACAGCTGACTGCAAGTAAAGAGCATATCCAGCTTGTTAAGAAATATAATAGCACTCAACCTTGGGTTTGGAAGGATCCACGTTTATGTTACACCATTGGCTATTGGTGGCCACTGCTTGACCATAGCAATACTAGGGTCATATTTCTAAAAAGAGATCCTAAACAGATATATAGTAGTTTTATTCGATTAAATTGGCGCGAAAGAGGACAAGACGGACTCGACGATGTAATGAAACGAATTGATGATCATTTATCAAATGCTGAAGAGTCCATTATCCGATTTTCAATTCCTCATATTGAAGTAAATTACTCAGATTTTGGTGTACACGCTGAACGCATTTCTAATAAAATTGGTGAGTTTTTTGAAATTAATTTGAGTTCAAGTGATCTTGGTTTTGACACCAAACTCAATACCAGTGGATTTAGAGGAAGTGTGATGAAACTAGTTGTAAAATTCGGTGATTTACTTCCTGATTCTTTGAGAAATGCTTTAAAAATATTAACACCAAAGTTTTTATTGAGACTAATCTTCCCACATCGTTATAAAAATTGATCTTTGTGGCAATCTATGAAGATCATCGAGTTGAGAGTTAGTATTAAGCTAACAATTTTGTAGCTTGGTTTTCTAAGACTAGTGAGCGTGAATGTTTAAATTTGATTGTCTGTGTTTTTATAAGTACGAACAAAATGTTCAATTGTTAACTTAATGGCAGAACATCTCGGTTCAAATTTTGAGAAAGTATGATCTGCGTGAGCGACAAATAGCATTATTAACTTCTTATCTCTAATCAGACGCTTTACCTTAGAGCCACCTAGTGTGGTTAATAGATCATATCCTGGGTCTAAGCTTGAAAGCAAAAAAGTGAGCTGGCTACTTTTACTAACTAACTCTAGATCTCGACCTAAATCGTTTCTTGTTTTGGAATTCTTCTTTTTTTCGTTAGAGGAGGGTGCAAAGCCAAAACTTAGGCGTAACTTTAATCTAACCCTTTGGTAAAGAGTATTAATCAAATTACTATAGTTGGCTTGGCCACTAAACAGCTTTTTCCAGCTTTCAGAACTTAGTATTGCCTGGCTGTACCAATTCCAATCTCTAAAATCTTTGGCTGTCGAGGTTTCTGCCGTCATTCCCTTTTCCCAGTAGAACGTGAGAGGGTTAATCATGAAAATTTCTACTATGTTATTTTGCCTGCTTTCTAACGCAGTATGAAAGGAAAAATAAGCGCCTGAACAGAGGCCTGCAACAACGAATTTCGCATCTTCATATTCTTTACTAATGGTGCCGATTGCACTCAAAATCTCTTCAGTTCCGTTATCAAGGTATTCCATATTTTCACTGATACTATTACCAACAATGCTATCGCCAATGCCTGGCAAATCGAGACGATAAACAACAAAACCTAGCCCGGCTAGTTGGCGGGCTAATTGAACGTAGAGGCGACTTGGTCCGACGCGATGATTAGTGCCAGAATTTGAAATGATTATTATAGGTAACTCAGGATCGCATTCACCATTAGGAGCGGATTTAATCGCAAATCGGTCTCGCTGTTCGCCAAAATAAACAAATGACTCATCAATTTTGAAGTCTTTCTCGCTGCAGCTTTCTGGATCGCAGACTAAATATTCGATTTGGCACTTTTGCTTGAGACTACTCAGATTCAGAAATGAAGTTAATTCTTTAGACTGCTGCTCTGGTAGAGCTTTAATGATTCCGGTGTTATTGTCACGAGTAGTGCAGTTACTAGTATTCTTAACCCAAGCAACTATCTTAGTAATTGATTGATGGGGAACTTTAGTTAAATGGGCATCGAATAACATGCTGGACGAGCCATCGAGAACTAACTGCTCCGTTGGGATACCCCTTAATTTAAAGCTGTCTAATAGTTTGGTATTTATTGTCAAAGAATCGCCTGGAACTAGTAAAAGTCTAGACGTCTTAGGATTGCAATCTAAGAGATTTATCGATTGAATAGCTTTGGCTGTAGCATCCCAATAAACTCCGCCGCCAGCTTCAAGAATGTTTATTGCATTTTCATCTTCAGCAATAGCACTTGTATTTTGAAGTATCTTGATTTCTCTGATAAACCGCTTACCTCGTTCAATAGGATCCCATAGCACCATGAAATCATATTGTATTTTTTCCGCGGAAATCACCCCCAAAGCTGCGCCCATTCTAAACCCAAACAAACCAACGCTATTTATTCCAGTAATCGTTTTAACATATTCATAGGCGAGTTCAATACTTTCTAGCCAGTCAGGGAGACGATTTTCATCCAGATTAGAACCCGATGAATCTCCAGTACCATGGTAATCAAATCTGAGAACAGGAAATCCAGCGAGAGCGAAATAATCTGCTATCCACCTGAGTGAGCGATAGGAATTCATGTATTCCAAAGCAAGTGGCGGACAGATTATAATCGCAGATTTTTGTTGCGGTTCGTTTTTAGACTTGTGTAACCAACCCATTAAGGTTTTTTCAGTCGTGCCAAAGTAAAGGGGGGTTCTATTAATTTGATCAATAGCATGCTGTTGTGGGATCGGGTCGAGGTTTTCTAGACACGGTGTTTTAGAACCAACAAGCGTGTCTGCCATTGCTTTTTTATCCGAGATTTTGTCTGCAGTTTGAATCATTCTTAAGCTATTTATGGTTTCTTATAAGTACAAGTATAAGTTAAATACGTCTTTAATGAGCGCACACAAAGTCTATATAGGAGCGGTTTGAAAAATAAGCTACCAAAAGAAACAGTTCGCTACATTGCGGCGCGAATTGCAAAAATGCTATTTCTTGACAAAATAACCCAATATCACTGGATTCTCAACATGGTTTATAGCGCACCAATATCTAAAAGAGAAATCTAATCTGGTAACCTTGGCAATTTAGGTTAATAATTTTCCGACTTATTGTTGTTAATACTATTGATAGCCTTACTATACTTAGAAAACCTGATCCGTTCGAACGGAAATTTTTTCATTAGATATTCTATGGGTACACCATCAGCCGCTTTAATTTCTACCGCTATTTCTTTATCTTTAATCTTATGACCTGAACTGCGATGACCATCTACAGTGTGATACTCAATATTTTTGTCAATCGTTAGTCTAACACTAAATATTCGATAATAAGTTCTTTGATAAGTTATTCTGACTCGTGGTTTACATATACCATAGTTTTGATCAAAGATCCCAAGACTCATCATTTTTTGTAAATCAAAATTTTGTGTTATGGTCTTATAACGACCTTCTATAGAAGATGTTTTAACTTCCAATGAACTGTCATTTTGAGAGTGTAGTTCACGGGAGTAACTTCTGATCCTAATTTTTTTACGTGGAACTGAACCTTCCTCAGATTCATTGAACATACTCCAACTGTCATTGTCAAAGTAAGTTGAAGAAACAATACGGGGTTTATGTAATTCTGTACCACCGTTCTTATAGATCCAATCCAATAAGTTAGATAACTGACCTATGCGAATTTTTAACTTTTCCTCTTTACGAAAACTCATTGAACAGTCTCTATAAGTGAACCTTCCTGCTGGATATTATTGCTTTTATCACAATTGCTGCTTTCTATGACAAGTTTACTTCCCCAGTATTCTTGTTTTTTCTTGGTCGCGCTGAGGCAGGTCGTGACCTCACTGAAATTGGCTTGCTTGATGCTTATCGTAGATGAATCTTTCACTGCAATTCCGATATTTGCATTGCTGATAACAGTTGATGTTAAAGTAGTAAAAGACTGCTCGCCTATCGACACGGCCTTATCAGCACAGTCGCTTAAAATTGCTTTTTTAATTTGATAAGAACCAGCAGAAAAATCGATACAATCGTTGCCAGCACCACTAACGTTTATTTCCCCGAAAGATAAAGTAGAGAAGTCGACATCCAAAGCATCACTCATAGCATCAATAATCTTGATCGAGTTAATTGTTCCTGTTGCTCTGATTAAATTAACAGAATCCTCACAAAAAGAAGCACTACTAGTGATTTTTAGATTTTCTAAATGAATATCCAGCAAAGTCAAACAGCCAGTAATTAAATTTTCATTAAATCGTTGAGTACTTGCTGATGTGGTAACATCAGCACTTTCAAAAATTATATTCCAATTGCTTAGTGAACCACCGACGAATAAAGCTCGCTCAATAGAATCAGACGGTTTTAAACGAATTATTTGTCTTTTTAGATCGATATCAATATCTATTGAACCGTAAGTGATTAATTGCGATCCGTCTCCGATTGGCATGACTTGTGGATTGAACTCGGTATCTGACACATCGAAATTTGCAGCAAGATAAGCCTCCTTGTTCTTTGCAACATACAAATAGTGTTGCTTTTGATTGTTGATATATCGACCATTAAGTATTTGAGCATAATCAGCAAGATTATGCATCTCTGAATTACAATTAGATAGCGAAAAATTACAAACAACTATTTCTAATGGCAAATTTCCTGAAAAAACTAAAAGTTTATCGGAGTCAGAATATTTCGAAAAATAGGATCGACTATCTACTTTTTCATTTTCAGTAGGTAATTTCAATATTTCGTTGAGAGTCGCTTCCATTGTTTGAAACACTTTGTCCATTTTGCTTGCTGAAATATTCAATCCAGATAGCTTGAGTTCGCTTATTAATTCCATTTTGTCAATTTTAGCCAGTGCCGCTAGAGATATTTTGGCACCCGAGGATCCATGCGGAATGAAGCTGGCATCTAATGGAACGTACTTGGTCTTAAGTAGTTCGGAATTGCCATCATAATAAATAGGTAGTAGGTGCTTATAGATTGGATCATAGTAGAATTTTCTATTGTGTGGTCGAAGCCCGTGAGTCGCCTGCATCGCTAACATCATTGCGTAAAACGAATCATTTTGTTCGTTTGCAAAAATGCTGCTATTCGCCAAAATATCAGAATTTAAATACCATCCTTTGGGAGGCTTACCAGATTTTGCGTTATTGTCTACGAAGCTTCTTGCCATAAAGTCCAGATAAGCTCTATTTAACAAACTTACAGCTTGCTGGGAAATATCGAGACTGATCAAGCCCTTGTTGGCCCAGTTTTTATTTACTAACCGAGCCAAACCTAATCGATGGTCAAGGCGATATTGATCGGTGTCTAACCAGGTAAAACGTTCATCGCCGACTAGGATAGGTCCTTCTCGAAGTAGATTCGCTTCAAGAAGTTCCTTTTGAGCTTTTTCCTGAAACAGATAAGTGAATTCAATATCATTAAAACTTGTTGGGATATAGTAGGTTTTTGGCGATATAAACCCAAGTTTTCTCAATAGTGTGGTGACTAAAATTTCGTTGTCGTGATTTCTAGTTTTTGGTAAAAACAGTTTAAACTTTACAACGGAATTGATATTGCCGGTAAGTAGTTTGACGTCTAAACTAGCGATCAGCGGTGGGGCGTCGTCAATATGATCCTTCCAATCACCATTGACTCTGATTTTAGCTTTAAAGCTACATTCTAGACCATTAGAAAATTCTGCTTTGATAGTCGCGGAAAATGTTTTCTTATACTTAGGGAGTATGTTGTTGTCTTTACTACCTAATATTTTAAAATAATTTTTTGCCCACTTACGAGTTTTTTTAGTTGTTATTTCGAGTTTTTGTATATGTTGCTTTTCTAAGTACTTGTTTACATCTAAACTATTGCACAATAAATTTTCATTAGCATGTGACGCGTGTGGTAAAACTAGGCAAGCAACTAGAATAAATGATTTTCCTACGAACTTGAGTGTGCTTTGAGCTTGCACTACTAGGAATACCGACTTTCAATATGCAATACACTATCTTTTTCTTCAACGTTTGATCGAATAAGATCTAGCTCTTTGTCAGTGTTTCTTGCTGCCAATCGATAGTGCCTTGTATTCGTGGATTTATCGTGTACGTACTGCAATAAAAATTCGCTCTGACTTAATTCCGGAACTTCAGAGTTGCTTGTGATTTCTAATATATCAAAAGAGTTGCCCTCGTCAAAAGAGAGGGAGTAAACGCTATAACCATATTTAGCAGCTAGTTTTTCCATTATGTATGAACCAACAATAACTGTATTTATGACAACTGTTAGCATAACCCCATATTCGAGACGCGCGGCCATACTTATTCCGATTGTTACCAAAGCGAAAAATATAACAAGCTCAAATGGGTTTTTCACCGGGTTTCTGAACCTTACAATCGACAAAGCACCAATCATTCCCAGAGATAACGCGATGTTTCCTGTGATGACCTTGGTAATGGTGAAGGTAATCAAGGGTAACAAAATGTATGACATAGTATGGTGATAGGTAGACACCCATTTTTGTTTGACTAGCGTCAACATGATTCTTATGCTAAGGCCTGCTAATGCAGCCAACATTAGGGTTATAATCACTCCGCTAGATCCTTGTAGTAATTCTGTCATTGTGTTTTTCCTTTATCAAGATGTTAATATTGTCATAGATAAGATCATAGTTTATTTTTTGTTAAAAAACCGGCAAATTCTTTGGATCTTGAGATTTATTGATTAGGTATTTACTTAAACTAGTTCTTCTGTTTAAATCTAATACTATCGGTCATGTTTACGGCACTAATAGAGCCTCTAAGCGGAACATTTGAGCTGCCGTCAGTATGAATGACAACATCTCTTCTACTATCGGGAAACATGTGAAAAAAGTTATCCTCTAGCACCGCTTGTTTTAAATTTATATTAATTCCATATAGAAAACCTTTACTAGAAAGAGATAAGATATATTTTCGGTCGGAGATCTTAGATAGTTCTGCCTCTAATGAACTGGTTTCTATGGGCTTGGCAATGCCTGCATTTGGGAAATAAAAATATTCACTCAACAAATCTTTTTCTTTGTTAATAAGTTGAACTAATACAGCGTATAGATTCGAAGGGCCAAACCGATACCGGTAAGTAATATCATAAAAGTGCTCTAATATGGTTTCGCAGTCAAATTGAACGCATGAGCGAGGGGGTATTCGAATTTCGCGAGATGAATTGGTTATCTCTATATTATTATGGTTTAGCAGTCTGATAGAAACTGTAGCATCTAGCTGAGTCATGCTTTCGTTGGTAGCATGTACTAATAATCCATTTAACGATTCATCGGTCAGATTAATATTTATTGGCTGCCAGGCCCTCTTTAAAGAATAGTAGCAAGCTTTTGGCATGCCAGTGCTATCAATTATTCCCCAGCCAGCACCAGGCCATAGATCTTTCATAAACCAAACTAGCCCACCGTTGCAATTACTATTGTTGCTGCGCCACTCGGCAAAACATTGGCTCATGATTTCACCAGTCACTATTTCGCCTAGTTGCATATATCGTTCTGGATCAAAACTTCTGAGTTCGATAGGATCGATCGAAAATATTTGCTTCAAATATTGGTCTCGTACATCTTCAAAATCCCATCCTGTTCCCGAGTCCCTAGGGGTCCTCCGTTTCCATATGGGGTTATGTATCACGGGGGTTTGACCGTTCAGTACTTTGTTTCTTGTTTTGGTTGTAGGAATATTACTAAACCCAAGACACTCAGAAGTGAATTTAACATCGTGTTTTCTTAATTCGGAAACCTGACACAAATAGGCACCGACGCCATAGTAGTGAGACAGACCTTGATTGGAACGAAAGGGCAGGTCACTACCGGATGGTGAAGATGAAACATACGGATGATTTGGAACTAACTCGTTGCAAAGATCCGCAAGAGTTACGTCGTAAAATGGGATTTCCCAAATAGATTTATCGAAGCCTTGCATTGCTATTTGTTGTTGAATCTCGCTATTTCCACAGAATAAGGTCAAACAGGCATGTTGTTTTAGTCTTTCTATCTGTTGTTTTACCTCTATAAGTACTGAGGAAAGAAAGGGTTCATCTTCAAGCGGGTAGTCCATATTGGCAAACATAAAATCTTGCCAAACCATAATTCCTAACTCATCACAAATTTGATAAAACGCATCACTTTCGTAAACCATCGTGCCGCCTATGCGAATCATATTCGCACCTGCTTCCTGCATCAAGATTAATGTCTTTTTGAGATTTTCTTGATTCCCATTGAGTGAAATTATGTCATTTGTAGTCCAACAGGCTCCACGGCAGAAAATAGGCTGATTGTTAACGCTTATTTCGAAGTTATCGTTCGAACGATCAAGTTCAATATGCTTGAAGCCGATTTTATTTAATGTATATTCTGTTGTTATTCCGTCTATCATAATAGCAAGAGTAGGTTGGTATAACGTAGGTTTACCATGGGTGTGAGGCCACCATAATTCGATATTTTTTAGCTCAAATTCACATTCGATTCTTAACAAAGGTGTATTGTTGTTTTGAGTGATTTTTGCCTTGAACTCCAAACCTCGAATTTTAATATGACCTTTTAGATCCGCGCTACTAGAATCTATCTCGCAGCTAAAGTGTACCTTCCCAGTAGTGTTTTCTACACCTGTTGTTAGTGATAGTCTGTTCGGATGTGATTTATCTTGCAGGTAAATGGGGCGCCATGGACCAACTGGGGAAACCGGAGGTGTCCATCCTGGAATTCGACCTAGTAACGTAGTTCTAAACCATCGAAGAGACTGATTGGAAACTAGTTTGGTTTTCCATTTAGGCCTTGGTTTTTTCCGTTTTAATTGTTGGTTTAACGATCTAAAGCAGATAGTTAGTTTGTTAGTGCTTTTAAAAGGAATAGAACTATTGTCTAAATCAAAGGTATTTTTGACAAACATATTGTTGCTGGTTAAAGCAGAATTGCCATTAATCCACACCTCGCATATAGTTGCTAAACCTTCAAAGATAAGACGGTTATTTTTGTTATTTGATAGTGTGAATTCTTTTTGATACCACCAGTCATAATCATCGTAGTTGAGCGGAGGAGTCCAACATTCTGGCTCGGGTAAATTTAAAAATGATGCAACCGTGCATGGGGCAGATGTTGTTTTAGTTTGCTGTATAGAAAAATCGAAGTCAGAAGGGGATTGATATTTGTCCGGGTCCGATTTGAACAGAGCCCAATCATCAGAAAGCAACTGTTTGCTGTCTGATAATTTAATGATTTTAGTGTCGGTGTTTGGCATAGCTAGCTTTGGTTTTATTTGTTGTTCCTTAGTGTTGGAAACATTGCTCCTGTGTCGGGATGAAAAAGCCGCTGCCATTCTGACGTAGGAAGAATCTGGCACTTTATATAGGTAAGATCCATCTTTTGTTGGGATGACAATGAAAGGGTCAGGATGACGAAAGCCTAAAAATATTTTCCTTCCAAAATTCCTTTAGCCTCTAACCACGATTTCGCCATATCATCTATAGCGGTCAGTTCAATTTCTTTTCCACGACTAACCACTCTAGCTAACTGAAATTGATAAACTTTCGCTGCTTCTGAAATTCCCTTATAAAGAACACTTGCTCTTTCAATTTTTGTTTCGCCATTTTCGACTAACCAATTTAAGTACACCGATGCGATTTCAAAACAAGCCCCAAACTGTCGTAGTGTAGCAAAGGAATATTGATGAAACATTTCAATATTTTCTGTTTTAAGCCATTTGATATCTTTCTCTAACTGTTTCTTGAAAGCATCAAATGGGTTGGTTCTAGGCAATTTAGCTAGTTGCGCCTTTAAGATTTGTACCGAGGTTAGAACAAGATCGCTATCATTTAATATTGATTTACGATCTCGCTTAGCTATTTCCACGTAAGGTTCTAAATGGGAATCATTGAATTCAGGCGTTAGTCTAAAGACTTGATTAAAATCATCGCCATCTAATTCGTAGTATCCCTGCGCGTGAAAATAACCTAATTTCTTTTCTTTTATATCGATCGAATTGACAGCAACAGTACTTTTAACATGCGCTATTTTATAGGCAGTTCCGGCTGTATCGGGTAAATACATCGAATCTAGTTCTACTAAGACTGGTCGTCCTAAGGCAATCTGCTCTTCAATATGAATTGTAAGTGGTTTCCAAATAGCGAGTTCTTGGACTTCAATACCATAAAGATCATAGAGATCACTGATCGGAAACTTAAAGAATGTCCATTGGTCACCCTCGAAATCGATGCCCAATGTAAAAGCCATTGCTGCAATTGGCTCAAAGCCCAAGGCGTGAAGTTGTTCTATCCAAACATCAGTATAACAATTGGTTTCAGCCCAGTCTCGTTCCTTAATGTGTATTACATGTTGCTGATAATCATTAGCAGCGATATCAAGAATCGATAATGTCATATTGCCAAAACCTGTTTTACCTCTGGTGGCCATTTTTCAGTATCAAACCCATGTTTCTTAAGTAATGCTAATGTGATTCGTTCTAAACCAAAACCAATACAGGCGGTATGTGCATCGTTTCCGTCAGGCGTCTTGATATTAAATTCTTTTCCAAAGTGATCTAGATGACAATTGCTTGAGGAAATTGCGGTTCTTTTATTTTTGCTCGCAATGGGAGCTACTATTTCGAATTTTAAAGCCTGTTCTTTTTGCGTGGCAGCCATTACTCGACCTCCTCGACCAAAAAACGGATCGTTAGCAATTTCTGCCTCTATCTCTAGCCCTACGGAAGTTAGCATTTCTTGACCTTTTTCTAGCCAGTAATTTCTGTGTGCGAGAGCCTGTGCGGGTGTACCAAGCTTTACAAATTCTCGTTGTCTAAATATCTGCATTCGGGCTGGATCTGGAGAAGGTTCATGCCGGAAGACAAAAGCTCTAAGATCTATGAGCCTGCCTTCTTTTGGTAAAATTGTATTCGCAGCAGTAGGGTAGAGCGGATAACAAGCGGCTGGTACCATCATTACGTCGGTTGCTGATAACTCCTCCGTCCAATCTTCTCCATCCAGCTTTTTATTGATCATTTTCACATGTGTCTTTTGATCACCGGTAAATGAATGAACAGATCCCATTAAATCGGGCATGGTTTCTATATGATCCGTTGAAAGATAGGTTTTCCGATTTAAAATAGGGGGGAAACGCATCACTTCTGGATTAAGCTCACTGCCGACACGAGTAATATATTTTTCAAATGCGTCTACAATGCCTTCAAACACACCACTTAAACCATAGACACCTTGTACACCAGAGCCAAGCAATAACCCTTTTTCTAATAATTCATTGCGATAATCATCGTATTCTTGTTCAATCGAACTACTAGACGAACTGTCATGATTACACATGATTAAAGACCTTCTTTGTGTATTTGAACTAGCGTAGCGTTGTGCATCATAATCCGATCGTTGTTAACCATTAATGAGGCGCCGTAAGCGTCTCGAATGTGACGACAAAGACTTGCAGGGGAATCATTTCGGTAACTCCCGATGCCGCAGATCATCATTGCTTTACCAACGATTTCAATCAGCAGTTCTGAACTCTCAATTTTCAAATTGTTAATTTTGATTGCAAACCCAAAATTGGTAAAAGCATTTGAGTCGCCGATTTCAAGCAGTCTAGTGTAATCAATGATGGCCGCGGTGACATTATTTCGCATAACAAACAGTCGCTTATCAACTTCAGCTAGACGAATAGAGGGGATCGCAGGGAGGTTTGGATTATTCTTAACGGCTCTCTTGACAGAAATTCGTGCTTTATTAACCGCATCTATGCAAATCCCTGTCCATAAAGCTGCCCAAGTGATATGTGCGAAGGGGTGCATGGACTGGCTTAATACTTCTGGAAAAGGGATTGGACAAATTTGATCAATGGTTCCTTCCGCCTCGATATCAAAACCTGAACTACAGGTTCCACGGAAACCCAAAGTATCCCATTCAGATATAGGCGTAAGTTTATACTGTTTCTTGTTAAGAAGAATATGTACCTGATCGCTCTGTGGTGCTTCTGAATTTTTTCGAGCAGTTAATATTAAATCATCAGCCGCTTCACCGTAGGATATAACAGGCGCTTTCTTAGAAATCTTAAACTTACCATCAACGGCTTCAACGGCACAAAAACTAGATAGTAAATCTCCTCCAGTACCTATTTCCGTTGTTGCCGAAGCGATTAAACGCTGTTCTTTTACTAATAAACGAACGTAATCTTGATAGTAACGGGTATCCAGCGAGTGGTGAATAATACACGCCACTTGAATTTGATGCATTGAATAGATCATTGCGGTGGAGGCACAATAACGGGCCATCACCTCACAGAGCTTACTTATTTGAGCAATATTTAGCGCCATGCCGCCATATTCCACAGGAGCGTATGCACTCATCAGTTTAAGCGTTTTAATCGCTTCAAAGCTTTCACAAGGAAATCTAGCTTTGCTATCGACATCTTCAGAGAATTTCGCCAATATATCTTGGCCAATCGTGTGAACTTGTTGAACTAGCAGTTCGAATTGTGTGTTCTTATTCTTCGTCATCCCCAACTCCTTTTATAACGGCGAATTTATCTACTGTTAAAATTGTATATGTAATAATTTAGTAATCTGAATCCTACTCCAGTAATTCCTCGATAACATCTGATATGGATTCAATGCTTCCAAACGTCTGTCGGCTTAGGGCAGAATCTGGGAACTCAATATCAAATTCATCTTCGAGGGCCAGCATTAATCCAACTGTAGCTAATGAAGTTAGTCCCGTATGATATAAATCACTCGTATCCTCTAAGCTTTCAACCTTTGACGTTAGTCGTCCGTGGGAATTTAGTATATCCCTAATTTTTTCACTAATCACTTTGTTACCTACTAATTCTTGAGCCCTATTTGGGCTGGCGTTATAATTCACATATTTATAAAATTATAGCCTAGTTTAGGCTAACGTATTAATATTTTACGAGAAAAACATCGAATTCATTGGGTAGGAGGAAATTACTTTGTTCAGTTGGAATGAGGATGTAATACAGACTAGTTTGCGCTCGTTGATATATGTAAGAAATCCTTCTCTAAATCAGCTCAAATTATCCATAAATATGTACTATGTTAGAGTTAGATCGGCGGTACACTCATTCCTTTGACATTCTCCATGCCCGATATCTCCCTAGATGGTGCTAAATGAGGCAGATAAAGTAATTATATTAAGATATGAGACATTCGGAAACCCATTTTATTGGTTGATAATTGCTTTTTCGGCAACGTTTGTTAATATAGTATCTTCATTTGATCACCAAATAGTGATGTGGTACTTGACAGGAATCTAAGGTATGGAAGCCCAATTAAGTTAAAAATCTAGGTTCATCAGCCAGTTAAGCTCCGAACCGAACGCCTTTTTTCTAAAACTATGCTGATAACAACGTTTTTAGACGTTATTTATGCTACTAAATCATTTGATTTTGAGTTTCGAAATCGAATGTGCTTTTTTGATAAGGTAAGAAATTATTTTCAGATATTTCAAAGGCTACTCATTAGTTAGGCGGTACGAATTGATAAAATTTGGTTGTAAATTAACAGGGTTTAAACTAAGTTAACTGTAGTAATCAAGTTACCAAAAATGTTTAGGAGTTGAAATTGGAAAAAATAGAGCGGTTAAATCTCCCTTCTATGAAAGAATTTAGGGAATGCTACCTGAAACCGGGCAAACCAGTCATCATCACAGGCTTATCAGATCAATGGCCGGCATACAAAAACTGGAATCCTGAATACCTTGCTAAATTGGCTGGTGATAGACTTTTAAACGTTAGCCAAATGGATAGCGGTGATTATGTCTCCTCGAAGAATTTCAAGATGACTTTGAAGGACTATCTGAACAAACTGGATTCAAATCACGAAACGCGACTAAAATTCTATTTGGCTGAATTGCCGATATTAAAATACCTGCCAGAATTGTTAGATGACTTGATTTTACCCGATTATTTCAATAAAACAGAATCTGACCCCAATTGTTTTTTGTACGTAGGAAAAGGTGTTTTCTCTCAATTGCATTTTCACACGATGGGCAGTGCTATGTTAACACCTCTATATGGGTACAAAAAAATAAGACTCTTTGCGCCAGATCAAACTCGTTACTTGTATAAATACCCGTGGTATTCGGCAAATAACAACATGAGTAAGACGACCGAACTAGATCCAGATATTAAAATATTTCCTGAATTCGAGAAGGCAAAATATATCGATCTAACTCTGAACAGAGGTGAAGTGTTATTCATTCCGATTTACTGGTGGCATGGTGTCACAAATGAAGCGATGAATATTGCTGTGGTGACATTTTGGGGGGAAAAGCTATTTAGACGAATGCCTCCGTTTACACTCATATTGGACTATTTATTCGGAATACTTAAAGATTCGCCAAACATTACTCGCGGCGTTTGGCAAAAACTTAAGAGCTTAGTTTAAAAGCGATGTTCCTACAGCTTACACACCTTGTGACGTACTAAAGCAGGGACGAAGTTTCAGCAATAAGCAGATATAATAAAATCGTAAAAGTAATAAATAGCACGAGGATAGGTAGAGAATGAGTCAAGATTATTGGAAAAAGAAGCTCGAGAATTTTTGTTCTCCGACTCCAATTACGGTGGGGCGCAACATCACTGGCTCACAAATAAATCAATTGGTTTTAGATATATCACTACACCCAGAGGTATCAGAGGAGTTAATAAATTTATCAAGCAAGACGAGCCGTTCTTCTGTGCAGAGTGTTTTTTGCGGTGTCATCGGAATATTACTCAATAAATATAGTGCCGAAGAAGATGTGTTATTCGGAGTGAGTGGATTGCAATTCCTGTCACAACCAGAAAAAATCGTGCCCGTTCCCCTAAATGCAAATAGCGAGAAAATGCTCTCGACATTTCTACAAAGAATTCAAGAGGAAACCGAGCAAGTACACGATAACTTGTTACTGTCCTACAACAACTATCATGAGCTATCTAGCATTCCAGAATCGGAACCGATGATTGAAGTTTTGTTAGTGATGAATCAAAAAGATAAAACGCGTTACAAGAATTTCCCTCTGGTATTCTATATTGACACTAAAACGAACTGCCAATTAAGCATTGGTTATGCTGAAAAACGTTTCACGGAACAAACCATAAGAAAAATGGGAGGGCATTTTGAAGTCATACTAAATGCGTTAGTGTCGCCAAATGAACTGAAAATAAAAGATATTTGTGTGCTGAACGATCAAGAAAAAGAACTAATACTGAAACAGTGGAATAAAACCAGCATAGATTTTCCATCAGATAAATGCCTACATCAATTGTTTGAGCAGCAGGTTATTCAATCACCTGAAGCCGTAGCGGTTATTTTTGAAGAACAAAGTATCGACTACTGTGAGCTCAATAAATTAGCCAATCAACTTGCTCACTATTTAATTGCAAAAGGTGCCACGCGAGGAAAACTTGTGGGGTTGGCGTTGAATCGAAGTATCAATATGGTTATCGGTATGCTCGCTATTAGTAAGTCGGGAGCAGCTTATGTTCCACTTGATCCGAAATATCCAAGTGATCGTTTGAGCTTTATGCTAGAAGACACAGGCGCATCAATAGTACTGACTGAGTCAAGCTTGGAAAATGACTTTCCAAAACACAATGCACGCATCGTTTTGATCGATAAGGATAGGAACGAAATAGAAAGTTTTTCGACTAAAAATCCTGAGGTTTTCGTCACATCAACGGATTTAGCTTACATTATTTATACTTCTGGCTCTACCGGTCAACCTAAGGGCGCCGTATTAAATCACCAAGGACGAGTTAATAATTTTTGTGATTTTAATCGACGATATAACATTGGTGGTGGAGATAAACTATTAGCTTTAGCCTCGATAAGTTTCGATATGTCTGTATATGATGTGTTCGGTACGCTTATGTGCGGTGCTTGTTTAGTTGTTGCCGATAGTACAAATCCGCAGGGCGCTGAAAATTGGTCAAGATTAATGGTCAAACATTCTATTACCGTGTGGCATTCAGTTCCTGCCCTGATGGAGATGTTAGTTGATCATGTGGAACAAAAAGAACAATTGTGTCCCCATGATTTACGCTTAGTTTTGTTAGGAGGCGATTGGATACCGGTAGCATTGCCGGATAGACTTAAGAGGCTTATCCCAAATATTCACGTAGTGAGCATGGGCGGTGCAACAGAATGTTCGATGGACTCAACGATTTATGATATCACTGAAAAGTCATCCGACTGGAAGAGTATCCCCTATGGTTTTCCTATGGCTAATCAGAAAACATATGTGTTAGACCCTCACTTGTTACCAGTACCTGTCGGCGTGGCTGGTGAGCTACATTTAGGTGGGATTGGTGTGGGAGAAGGATATTTAAATAGAGAGACATTAACAAAAGAAAAATTTATCAAGAACCCTTTTGAAGCTGGTGAACGAATCTATAAGACGGGCGATCTTGCCCGGTTTACAGAAGACGGTAATTTGGAGTTACTGGGACGAATCGATTTTCAAGTGAAAATTCGCGGGTTTAGAGTGGAGTTGGGAGAAATAGAGTCGACATTGCGTAAACATGGGGCGGTGAAAGAATGTGTTGTTTTAGCTAAGCCCGATGTCAATCAAAATAAACGATTAGTGGCATACGTGTTACCAGATGAAAACTATCAAGATGATGATGTTGAAGAAACGGAGGGAGAGCAGGTCGAACAGTGGCAAGCCGTTTATGACTCTGCGTATAGTAATGCCCATCAACTAGAGGATGAAACGTTTAATATTGTCAGTTGGGATAGCAGTTATACATCGGAACCTTACAGTGAAGAAGTGATGAGGATTTGGGTTAACTCGACTGTTGATCGAATCAAACAGCACAATCCAAAAACAGTATTAGAAATTGGTTGCGGAACAGGATTGCTACTATTAAGAGTCGCACCTGATTGTGATAAATATACTGGCACCGATATCTCTCAGGTCGCACTAGATCATGTTGCAAATCAAAAACAAAAACTAAATTTACCGCAAATTGAACTACTCAATTGCAGCGGCGAAGATTTCTCTAAGATTGATTTTAAGAGCTACGATGCGGTCGTATTAAATTCCATCGTCATGGATTTTCCTAATATCAATTATCTGACCGAGGTCATTGACGGTGCGACAAAACAGATTAGAGCAGGTGGTGTTTTCTTTGTTGGCGACGTGCGCGATCAAAATAGCTTAGAGGCATTCCATACATCCGTTCAATTACATCGAGCGCGATCCTCTGCTAGCGTGGATGAATTAAAACAGACCATAAGCCGGCAGATGGCGATTGAAGAAGAAATGCTAATTGATCCGCGTTACTTCATTCTTTTAAAGGAGCAAATCGAATCGATTCAGGATGTTAGCATTTTACTAAAAAGAGGGACTGATAACAATGAAATGTCCAAGTTTCGCTACGATGTGACATTATATATTGGCGACGCTGAAGTTGAAACCATTAATGACTGGAGAACATGGAACAGTGAGAAAACAAATTTTGAGTTTATCTCAAATTTAGTGTCAGAAATGACAGATAGACCTGTAGGAATAAACCAGATTCCTAATCAAAGAAATGCTAAAGATTACTCGGCAATACGGTTATTACAAGATGACAGTAATCAATTCGGGAGTATCAGTGACCTGAGAAAAGCCATTAAAGAGTCAGTAGAAAAACATGTTAGTGTGGATCCAGAAAGCTTGTGGGCATTGGCGGAAAAACTAGATGTCGAAGTGGAAATTCATTATTCACAGCTTAATGATGGGCAGTTTTTTGATGCGGTTTTTAAACCTAAAGGATTTACGAAATATATTTCAACACTTATAAATCCAAATGCACTGGAACAAGAAACAGATCAGTTAAACAGTAAAATTCAAAAATGCGCAAATAATCCGCTTCAAGCGAAAATTAGACGTAAAGTTATCTCTAAGCTAAGACGATATCTGGACAATCGTTTGCCTTCTTACATGATACCCTCTGCATTTATCATCATGGATAAGTTTCCACTCTCCCCCAATGGTAAACTTAACCGTAAAGCGTTGCCCGTGCCAGATAATTTGAGACCTGAATTGGAGGAGAGTTATCAAGCACCTAACAACGATGTCGAATTGGTTTTGTCTGAAATATGGAGCCAATGTTTAAATATTGACCAAGTTGGCATTAGAGACGGATTTATCGCACTCGGAGGAAATTCATTGACGGCGACTCAGGTTGTGTCACGGATAAGGGATTTATTTCAGTTAGAACTTTCTATCAGTTACGGCTTTAATTCATCGGTAGAAGAATTGGCGTTGCAATTGGAGCTGGAAGGAAATCAACAAGATGTTGATATCAACGAAACGGCAAGTGCCTATTTGCGGATGAGTGATCTTTCGGAAGCGGAGCTGAATGAAATGCTAAATCAAGCTGGATAATAGAGTAACTAAAAATACTAAAGGGATAATTATGAACGAGCCTATATTAACCAAATTTGCAATCGATGCTATTGAATCGTTAGCTAAAGAAGACCCGAAACTTTATGGATTAATTGAGCAAGAATACCTTCGTCAGTCGGTTTCATTGGCGATGGTTGCGTCTTGTAGTAATACCGATCCTTCGGTGTTGGCCTGTGAAGGCGGTTTTACAAGTAATGTCACCGCAGAAGGCTACCCAGGCGCCCGATTTCATGCTGGATGTGAATTCGTTGATCAGTTTGAACAATTGGCCATTGATCGTGCCAAACAAGCTTTTGGCGCGCAGTATGTGAACGTACAACCTCATACAGCCAGTACTGCTAACCAGGTGGTGACTTCTCGCATTCTAGATCCCGGTGATACTTTGTTAGGTCTAAGTTTAGATGGTGGTGGTCATTTATCACACGGCGCAAAAGTTAACATATCTGGCTCTTTCTATAATGCTATTGGATATAATTTAAATACTGATGGTTTTATTGATTATGATCAGGTAGAACAATTGGCGTTACAACACAAGCCAAAATTGATTATCTGTGGAACAACCGCTTATCCTAGAATCATCGAATGGCAAAAATTTCGCGATATCGCAGACAAAATTGGCGCATACGTATTAGCGGACATTACACATATTGCGGGTTTAGTTATTGCAGGAGAACATCCTAATCCGATCGACATAGCGCATTTCACAACGACCTGTACTCATAAGCAACTATACGGCCCCCGAGGAGGTCTGATCATGATGGGAAAGGATTTCGAACTCCCTTCACCTAGAGGAAAAGGGACCTTAGTTAACTTAATGCAAAGTGGTCTTTTTCCTTTTACCCAAGGTGCGCCAATTGTTAATACAATAGTGGCTAAAGCGAGAGCGCTAGACAGAGCCAACAAACCTGAATTTAAACAGTTGGCAAAACGAATTGTCAGCCTATCTAGTTGCCTGGCAAATGCGTTTATTGAAGAGGGCATTACGGTAGTCTCAGGCGGGAGTGATAACCATATTATTCTCGCTAATACGTTAAAAAGCTTCAACGTGACTGGTATTGTGGCTGAAAAGGCACTCGAAGAATGCAACATTATCATCAACAAAAATTGGATCCCAGGTGATACGCTTAGCCCATTCGTAACAAGTGGCATTCGCATAGGCACTAACAGCGTGGCCGCGAGAGGACTCGATGAAGTTGCAATTAGAAAGTGTGCATCCTTGATTTCTCGCGTTCTAAAACAAATAGTCGTGGTGAATGATCGAGAGTACAAATTGGATGCTGCCAAACGAGATGAATTTAGAGCTGAAGTAAAAGAAATCGCGATATGTTTTCCTATTCCTGGTTACCGCCTGCCGGACATTTTGAAAGATAAATGAGAGCGGCTAAATGAGTTCCATATCTATTGAAAAGCGACGACTAATGGAAATGATACTGAACAAAAAACGTTCAGTCAGTCGTGTTGTACGACAGGAAATTTCTAAGCGAGAAACTGATCAAGAAACCCAGCTGTCTTTTGCTCAGCAAAGGTTATGGTTTTTGGATGAGCTCACTCCTGGCAATGCGGCGTACGCTTTTTGTAATATCGTTCGCTTTGACGGCAAGATCGATATTCTATGTTTGCAGAAAAGCTATAATGAAATTATCAATCGACATGAAAACTTACGAACTACTTTTAAAGTAGTTGACGGAATACCTTCTCAAGTAATTAGTGAAAATATTGTTTTAGAAATACCTACCGTAGAGTTTGGTGACATTTCTGAATCGGAGCAGGAAAGTCAACTTCAAGCGCTAGCGGTAGAAGAGGCAAAAAAACCGTTTAGTTTATCAAATGGGCCATTGATTCGTTTATTTTTTGTCAAAATAACCGATGAAAAGTATGCGGTGCTACAGACAATGCATCATATCGTATATGATGGTTGGTCTCTGGCTGTTTTGTTTGATGAGTTAAAGCGGATTTACGAAGCCTTTATTGTTGGTAAAAATAGTCCTCTAGAACCCTTGTCGATACAATATGCGGATTTTGCCTTGTGGCAACGATCTGAAATTGAGACTAAGCGTTCTATAAAACAATTTGAATACTGGAAGTCCGTTTTATCTGGATCCTTACCAACATTAAATCTACCAACTGACAGAAGTAGAGAGCCGCTGCCAACTTATTCTGGACAAATGCAATGGTTTCATTTGTCGAAATCTTTATCAAATCAACTAGAAAATTTAGCCAAGCGCGAAGATGCAACACTTTTCATGCTACTGCTTGCTAGCTTTTCAATTTTACTGCAACGCTATACTGGCGAAGACGATATTATTGTTGGAACACCCATCGCGAATAGAAACAATAAACAAATTGAGAGTTTAATCGGCTTTTTTGTTAACAGTCTGGTCATGCGAAATGACCTCTCAGGCAATCCAGAATTCTGCTCGTTCTTAGAAAAAATAAAAGAAGTCGCTTCAGGAGCTTACCAAAACCAAGATTACCCATTCGAAAAACTGGTGAGTGAGTTGCAACCCGAAAGACACATCAATCAAAATCCCATATTTCAAGTAATGTTCGCATTGCAAAACACACCACCTCCACCGTCAAATATTAACAACGTAAAATTATCATTGGAAGAAGTAGATAGTGGTACAGCTGTATTCGATATCACCTTAAGTCTTTATCAAGACGAAAAAGGTATCAGTGGTTACTTTGAATACAGTACCGAACTTTTTGACAACAGCACTATCCGAAGGATGGTGGAAAATTACAAAACACTGCTTTCCAACATAGTGGAAAACCCAGAGGAAAAAATCAATAATTTTTCGATCCTACCCAGAACCGAATACCGGAAAATAGTCGCAGATTGGAGCAGCAACGATAAGAGTCTTTTATCAAATAAATGCCTTCATCAGTTGATTGAACAGCAAGCGATCCAGAGACCCGACCAATATGCAGTAGTTGATGCTAATAACACATTAACTTACGCCGAACTTAACGAAAAGGCGAACAGGCTAGCGAGAAAACTGAGAGAGTCCGGCGTCAATGCCGATGACATCGTCGGCATCTGTCTGCGTCGTTCAGTGGATATGTTTGTTTGTATTTTGGCTGTACTAAAATCTGGCGGAGCCTACCTTCCACTAGATCCTGATTATCCAAAAGAACGTTTGACCTTTATGGTCCAAGACAGTTCGGCCAAAATAATCATAACAATCACCGAACTAAAAGATCATCTGTCAAGCCATAAAATACAAACACTATACTTGGATAAGCTACAAATTGACAAATATTCCTCTGACAATATTGAAGACGTCGTCGCACGGAACAATCTCGCTTATATCATTTATACTTCTGGGTCGACCGGTCAACCTAAAGGTGTCATGATTGAACAACGTAATATCGTTAATTCCACCTTAGCTCGAATGACGTATTATTCTAGCCCAGTGACCAAGTTTCTTTTGCTTTCTTCTTTTTCGTTCGATAGCTCAATCGCCGGTATTTTCTGGACATTATGCCAAGGTGGTGAACTGCATTTGCCTGAAAATGGTATGGAACGCGATATCCATTATGTTGCATCTAAGATTAAATCTATTGGTGTTTCACATATCTTAAGTTTACCCTCGGTATACGGTTTATTAATGAGTGTCTCGGAGAAAGAGCAACTGATCTCGCTTAAAACAGTCATTGTTGCGGGCGAAGCTTGCCCTCCAGAATTGGTCGATACCCATTTGCGAGATTTTCCAAATGTGTCCTTGTACAATGAATACGGCCCTACTGAAGGGAGCGTTTGGAGTACCGTTTACAAATTATCTGCTGATAACTGGCACAAGCAGCAATCTCAAAACTTGGTTCCCATCGGAAATCCCATCCCAAGCGTTAAAACCTATATTTTAGATCGCCATTTAAACCCGGTGCCAATAGGTGTTGTTGGAGAAATTTATATTGCAGGGCAGGGGGTCGCTCGAGGTTATCTAAATCAAAAAGCGTTAACAGCTGAAAAATTTATACTCAGCCCGTTTGACCCTCAGGGTGAAGATCGAATTTATAGAACTGGCGATCTAGCAAAATTTCAATCGGATGGAAATATTTTATTTTTAGGACGCACTGATAACCAGGTCAAAATCCGAGGCTATCGAATAGAGTTAGGTGAGATTGAAACAGCGCTATTAAAACATGAAGCTATCAAAGAAGCGGTAGTTATTGCCCAAGAAGTGAATTCCGGCACAAAAGGATTTCAAAATGACCTTGTAACGAATGAACTAAAAACAAAACGACTCGCGTCATATCTCGTTTATTCAAGTGAGTTCGCGCCTACAACAGAATCTATACAAGCTTTATTGAAGCAATCATTGCCGGATTATATGGTGCCTCAGTTTTATACTTTTGTCGATAAAATCCCGCTATCACCTAACGGTAAGGTTGATTTTGATGCACTGTCAAAAGAGGATTTGGGGCTAAATCGCTCGTCACAAGAGTTTGTTGAAGCATCGAATGAGATAGAACGAAAACTGACCGCGATTTGGCGCTCAGTATTGGCAGTCGACCAAATTGGTGTACATGATAATTTCTTTGAGATAGGCGGAGATTCAATTCTTAGCATTCAAATCATAGCTCGTACTAAAGAAGCCGGCATACATTTAACACCCAGGCAGATATTTCAAAATTTGACAATTTCTGAACTTGCTCTGGTTGCGGAAACTGAATCAAGTATTATTGCTGAGCAAGGAGCCGTTACTGGGAATGTGAATCTTATTCCGATACAACATTGGTTTTTTGAACGAAACCTAAAAAATCTAAATCACTGGAATCAGTCGGCTATGTTGCGGGTGCCTAAGACGTTAAACATGGTAAATGTATCACGAGCCTTAGATTGCCTGATGAAACAACATGATGCTTTGCGTGCTCATTTTACAGAGCAAAGCGGAACGTGGATTCAGACCTATTCGAACGAGCATGAGTCCATCGATATACAAACGAGTTATTTATCTTCACTGGGTGAACTTCAAAGAAACCAAGCTATACAGCAGATCGCCAGTACGCTTCAAGAGTCTCTGGATATAGGTAACGGAAAATTATTAGCAGCGACATATATCCAAATGGGGCAAGAATCACCGGACAATCGTTTATTAATTGTGGTTCACCACTTAGCGATTGATATTGTCTCTTGGACGCCACTGATTGAAGATTTAGAAACCGCCTATAAACAGCTATGTGTGTCTAAAACGGTAGAGTTACCAGAAAAAACGAGCTCCTTTAGTGATTGGTCAAACGCGCTTCAGTCCTATGTTGCAACGGATCTTCCTAAATCCGAGGTTGACTATTGGTTGTCGCTGCCTAACAAGGACGTCTTTGAGATCCCCCTGGATTTTATTGACGGTAGGAATATAGAGGAATCTCAACGAAAACTGACGGTTTGCTTAAGCGTTGAAGAAACCCAAGTTCTATTGAAAGACATCCCACAGGTGTACAATACCAAAATTGACGATATATTATTAACCGCAATGGCTATGACAATCAATTCCTGGACTGGATGCAATATCTTATCTCTTGGCATGGAAGGTCATGGACGAGAACAAATAGGTAAGGAGACGGACTTATCGAGAACAGTTGGTTGGTTCACTTCTTATTTTCCAATCGCTTTGAGGTTAGACGAGGATTTACTTGGCGATGCCATCAAATCTGTAAAAGAACAATTGAGAGCAATACCAAACCACGGAATTGGTTTTGGCCTTTTACGTTATCTAAGTCATGACAATGAGATAGTGGAACAGCTTGGTCTCATTAATCAGGAGAATATCTTATATAACTACCTTGGCCGAATTGGTTCAAATGATCAAAAAGAAGCGACTTTCAGGTTGACCGACGAGGATTGCGGAAATAACCATGATTTATCAGCACCAAGAACCCATCAACTAGAAATAGACTCAATGATTTGTAATAATCAATTGAAATTGGATTGGGTTTATAGTGAAAACCTCCATCAGTCAACGACGATCCAAAATTTAGCCAATTGTTTTATTGAATTTTTGCGAGAGTTAATAGTACATTGTCAGTCGCCAGCAGCAGGTGGAGTTTCTGCCTCCGATTTTCCTGAAGCCGACTTGGATCAGAATGACCTAGCCGATCTATTAGATATGCTAGAAGATTAGAGAGAGATGTTTTGAGTAGTATAAAAACCAAAGAAAATATTGAAGCTATTTATCCACTCACACCGATGCAGGAGGGGATGTTATTTCACTATTTGTCCGAGCCAGATTCGGGCGCCTATTTTGAACAATATACCTGTAGCTATATCGGAGCAGTGGATTCAGAAGCACTAAATCGAGCCTGGCAAAAAGTGGTCGATCACTATGCAATTTTAAGGACGTTGGTTATATGGGAACGCAAGGACAGACCACTACGAATTGTACGTAAGCACGCTGATCTTGAGTGGCATGAAGAAGATCTATCTATCGATGACGAGGATATCAGTAAAAAGAAACTCAATTGTTTCTTGAAGCAAGACATCAACCGCGGTTTTAATCTTAAACAAGCGCCATTAATGCGAATCGCGTTGTTTAAAATGTCAGACATCGAATACCGTTTTGTATGGAGTTTTCACCATCTGTTACTCGATGGTTGGTCAAGTCCACTACTATTCAATAATGTGTTTAACCTTTACGAGGCTTATAAACAAGGTAAAGATTTGGACATTAAGCAAACGCCGCCTTTTCAAAATTATATTAGTTGGTTGCAAAAACAGGAGGCAGTAGAAGCCGAAGACTACTGGACGGAATATCTTTCAGGATTTTGTGCGCCCACTAAACTGCAGCTAAGCAGTCCACTAAGCGACTCAAGAAAACCATCTTGTTATGAAAAGTTAAGCGTCAATTTAAACCCTAAGATGGCAGTCGAACTGCGAAGTTTGGTAAGAAAACACCAACTAACGCTCAATACATTAGTTCAAGGTGCATGGGCGTATTTGTTAAGCTGTTATAGTGGCGAGAAAGACGTTATGTTTGGCAGTACGGTATCCGGTCGTCCCGCTGAATTGAAAGGCGTAGTGGAAATGGTAGGATTGTTTATCAATACCCTGCCTGTTCGTGTAAAAATAGATACACGGGTCTCCGTTTTTAAGTGGTTGAAAAACTTGCAGTCACGGCAACTGGAATCAAAAGATTTTGAATATAGCTCGCTAGTGGAGATTCATAAGTGGAGTGAAATACCAAGAAGAGAAGGTTTGTTTGAAAGCATATTGATTTTCGAAAATTATCCCACTATCGAAGCTAAAGAACGAAGCCTTGGTTTTACAATTAATAACGAACATACTCGAGAGCAGACCAATTATCCACTAACCATAGGCGTAGAACCGGACAATAATTTTCTATTAAATTGCATTTTTGATTGCACATGTTATGACGCGACTACAATTTCAAGGTTATTAGAACATTTTA
>Ga0256847_1000240_pt1 | contig 37564 bp, 64 predicted proteins | sample TeddybearmetaG_FD_189099 | JGI IMG/M metagenome (GOLD analysis project Ga0256847, IMG submission 189099) | Hydrothermal vent microbial communities from East Pacific Rise, Pacific Ocean - Teddybear | ecosystem: Environmental > Aquatic > Marine > Hydrothermal vents | place: Pacific Ocean: East...
GAGGAGTGCAAATAAATCCATATCAAATGCTGTCATAGAGACAGGAAAGGCTAAGTTAACAGATGTCATCTACATGGTTAATAATTTGCCTTATGCGGCTGAGATTGAAAGAGGCAGTAGCAAGCAAGCACCTGCTGGAATGATAAGAGTAACCATTCTTGAATGGAAAAGATTGGTCGAAAGAAAGGCTAAGCAGCTATGACCGTATTTTTTGATATTAATGCGGCATTAAACTCAAATTTATCAAGCATGGCCGGGCTTCCGGCTGTTGCTTGGCCGAATCAAAGCTTTGAGCCTGCCGTTGGCACAATGTACATCCGGCCTACTTTTCTGCCTGCTGAGTCAGTCGTTGGTACGATAGGCGACGGTACAGATTTTAACTCTGGCATTTACCAGATTGATGTTTTCACGCCTGCGAGCGATAACACAAATGAATCAATGCTTATGCTCGACTTATTGGCTGATCAATTTAAGCGAGATAAAGATATTGTTTATAATTCAAGAATAATTACAGTAAGAAGTGTGTCTCATCGAAATGTAGGCAATGTGGGTGGCTGGTACCATCAGTCATTAGACGTTATTTATTATTCTTATACGAGTAAAAGGTAAAAAAATGAAGGCTATAAAGTTGTATTCACCCAATGGAAAAGCGTCGGTTATATGCGCCCAGATAGAATTGAATACATGAAGTCCAGAGGCTGGACTGAACAGGCTAAAACTAAGGCTAAAACTAAGGCTAAAACTAAAAAGGTAAATTAAAATGGCAAATATTCGAGGAAATGATGGAGTAGTCAAAGTTGGCGGGAATGTTGTTGCGGAAGTTCTTGATTTTAGCGTGGACGAAACTGCTAATACGATAGATGATACGACGCTTGGTGATACGTCTAGTACTCATAAATCAGGCCTAAATAGCTGGACTGGTAGCATTAATTGCTATCTGGATGATACGGATACAAATGGGCAGGTAGCGCTTACAATAGGTGCATCTACGTCGTTGTCGTTGAATCCAGAAGGCACCACAACTGGCGATCTTGAATATACCGGTACAGCCACAATAACTGGAATTAGTCGAGCTATTTCAAATGATTCAATAGTTACTCAATCATTTACGTTTACAGGAAATGGCCCGCTCACTATTGGAGTTGTAGTCTAATGGATATTGAAAGCTTATATACAGCAGACCGGCATAGCTCTGGCTGCAAAATGCGAGTTTTAGACGACCTTGGTAAAGAAACTGATTTTTATATAACTTTAGCCGGGCAAGATTCTGATATCTGGCTAGAGGCTAATAGAAAGCGGCAAAATATGCTTGTTTCTAGGGCGTTATCTAAAGATAAAGATGAGGATGATGAATCGGAAAAAGAGTTAATGGGAAATCTAAAATTAATCCTCGATGCAACATTAGATTGGTCTGGCGTTGATCAAGAATTTTCAAAAGAAGCTGCTCTTGTTTTGTATCAAAAGGCACCCTATATTTTAGACCAATGCACTGCATTTATTTACAATCGTGCAAATTTTACCATCAGTTAGTTGGTGATTTATTTGATTACTGTAAGTGGATGTTTGAAGCTTACAGCTTTCAAAAAGGATTTAAAAAAAACCGATTAACTGTTTTTAAAGAAATTGAAAGGCGCACAGGAATTGTTAGCGATTTCATAAAAAACAAGCCTGACTGTCCGGGCTGTTTTATTTATATTTGGAATACTTATAACCAAATATTAAACGGTTGCGACAAAGTCACATATTTAAATATAGATGCCTATTCAAGGCTATGTAAGTCAGATTTATCAAAAAATGAAGTAGATATTTTAATTGAAATTGAATTAATTAGGGTCAAAAATAATGCCAACTGATTTAGCCACCTTAGGCATAAAAATTGAAGCTTCTGATATAAAAAGAGCGATAAAGCAGCTTGATAAGCTTGAAAAAGAAGGCGCTAAGGCAGAGAGGTCTACTAAAAAACTTACCTCATCATTTAATTCTATGGGCACTGCAATAACGGCTTTAGCTACTTCGTTATTGGTCAGAAGGTTAATTGGCACGGCAGCCGCTTTCGAGACCATGAAAGTTAGCTTAGAAACTGTCACTGGTAGTGCGGAAAAAGCGCAGATTGCGATGGACGGAATTAAACTTCTCGCTCAAAGCACCCCATTTTCAGTTCAAGAGCTAACCCAGTCATTCATCAAGCTAAAAGGCTTGGGTATAGCCCCTACAGAGTCATCTATGATAAGCTTTGGAAATACTTCATCTGCTATGGGTAAATCATTGAATGATATGATAGAGGCTGTTGCTGATGCTTCCACAAGTGAATTTGAGAGGCTGAAAGAGTTTGGCATTATAGCCAGAAAGCAGGGCGATCAAGTTAAGTTTACATTTCAAGGTGTTACCACGACAGTAAAAAACTCATCTAAAGACATAGTTGATTTTCTCGAGAACATAGGAAATACGAAGTTTGCGGGCGCCACGAAAAAACAAATGGATACAGTGGCCGGGTCATTCTCAAATGCTGGCGATGCTGTGGACAACTTAATAGATAAGTTGGGTGAGGGTGGCTTAAATACTGTTGTCAAAGAGCTTAATCTTGGATTTGCCAATCTAATAAATAATATTTCAGAAGCATTTGACGATGATGCAAGCGTTAGAATTTTAGAAAAGCAAATAGACAACATAACCGAGAAAATTTTTAGACTTCAATCGGGCATACAAGACCAGCAAGACAATAATTTTTTTGAAGATATATTTCTAGGCACTGAAAAAGGTGCATTGAATCAAATAAAATTATTTCAAGATCAGTTGGATGTTTTAACGGTTAAATTAGCTGCTGCTAAAAAAGCGACCGTTGCCGATCAGATAACGCAAGCCGGGGCTGATGGTAATGCAGGAAAAGCGCAAGAAAAGATAGCTGCTAGACTAATAGAAGAGCAGTTAATAGCTGATGCAGTGGCTCAGCTTGGGTTGGCTAATCTAGCAGAATTCGAGGCAGAAAAGCTCGAAGCTCAGGCCGTAGCTGATGCGTTGGCGCTTAATGCTACAATAGATCAAGAGCAGTTAAAAATGGACGCGCTTGCATCAATGAGAGAGCAGGAGGCGCTTGCCACTTCGTTGGCTAGGCTTAATGAAGAGCAGCGAGAGCGTATACACCAAAGAGCAATGAAATCTATAATTATGGACTCGCTTGGAAATTTGTCATCTTTGATGAATGCTCAAAGCAAAAAGTTATTTAATATAGGTAAAATAGCATCCTTATCCACGGCTGTGATAAAGGGGTATGAGTCAATAGTTAGTTCTTATGCTGCCGGTGCAAAAATTGGCGGCCCCCCCGTAGGCGCGGCTTTTGCTGCTACTGCTGGATTGGCTACGGCTGTTCAGATTCAGAACATTAGAAGCCAATCATTTGGCGGTGGCGGCAGTGTGTCAGCGCCTAGTGGCGGGGGTGGTGTCTCTGGAATATCCCCTCAAACGCCGACTGTGGCGCCTGCTTTAGGCTCTCAATCACAGCAATTTGGTGGCTCATTTGTGGTAAATGTAAACGGCGGATTGGTCAATGAAGATTTCTTAATTGACGATTTATTACCAGCCATGAGAAATGCCATAGAGCAAAGAGATTTTACGCTAATAAGAAATACCTCGACAAACGGCCAAAATTTGAGAGAAGACATATAATGACTAGTGTTACATATACGGCAAAAAAAGGATTGAAGCTTTTTGGAAATGAGGTGGGTTCATTTCTTAATAATTCAAAGACATCTGATATAAGTGTGACTGAAAATAATTTGACAGAATTCGGGACAGTTTTAGAATCGGCAGTTGATCAAGGCTCCGCTGTCTTTGGTTACAGTGGATTTAGTTCTGTTAACTATTTGAGCCAAGGGATTGAAAGCGCATTTGATTTTGGGTCTGGTGATTTTTCCATCTGTTGCTGGGTTAAATTTGGCTCTTCGACGACAGGAACTATATTTGATAGGTCTAATGGAGCGGATGATGCAAATAGAATAAATTTTTATATTCAAGGAACGACTCAAATTTTGCACCTCATTATTAATGGAACAGACGTTAGCAACGTTGGGTTTATTCCATTAAATGAATGGACATTTATTTGTGTAAAAAGAGAAAGCTCAATAATATCAGCCTATATAAATTCTAATATAGTTAACACGGTGGCATCAGCTTCCAGTGTATCTGGTTCTTTTTCTTCAAGAATCGGATTAAATTTGCTAGGTTTGTCTGAATTTAATGGAAGTTTGTCAAATATAGAAATATTGCCAACAACTTTAAGTGACTCACAAATAAAGGAAAAATATGATTCAGAAAGAGAAATGTTTAAGAAAAATTCTGTTTTCACTATATCAGGTGATGAATATAGTTTGGATATAGGTATAGATAAAGACGAAAGGACAGAGCTAGTTAAATCAAAGGCTCCTGTGTCTATTGGCGGAAGTCAAGAAACCGTATTGCAACGTGTCGATGTTTTTCATGAGATAAACATAAATAATGTGCCTAAAAATAGTTTGCCAATATATAGAAATTGGCTTCAATCTGTTAACTCTGGTGAGGTATTCACGATTGATATGGATGGTACTATAGCTTTGCCAGAAGACCCCGTATCAGTTATTTCAGATGGCGGGCATTCTGAGAATAGAGTGGGTACGCTTGATCTGTATAACATACCTGTTAAGCTGCGCGAAATATGAGAATTGATACGCCAGAGTTTGACCTACAGAATACAGCAAAGACAAAGAAGCCGCTTTATTTAATAAGAGTTTTTTTTGACGTAAAAGAAACTGATTTTGTTGAATTTACATCGCACGAAATAACTGAGAACTCACCAGGCGCTACAGTTATAAGAAATGTGATTAAAAAAATATCTGGCACTTCTCAGAAGATAACAAATAATTCTTCCACTATCGGCAGCTTTTCGTTTTCTTTGGTGGATAAGAATTATCAAGTATCAGAGTTGATTAGAGATAAATTAAATGCCGGAGACGGCCTTAGGCGCAAGACAGTTCAAGTTTTCTTAGGGTACCCTGATTTACTTTGGTCTAGTTATATCAAAGTTGGTACTTTTTTGATCGACAGCACATCATCATTAGATGGTGTTGTTTCTTTTTCTTGCTCGGATATCCAGAGAATTATTCGTGAGGATGTTTTTAGCCCGGAAAAGTCTTTTTTGGCCAAAACAGTCACGGCCACTCAACTTCATATTCCTGTTTCAACCGCCGATCTTTCTAAGTTTCCTAAAATTTTTCACGATTCAAGTTATTCGTCAAAGCCCAATGAATTGGTTGGCTATATTTTAATTGAAGACGAGGTTATTGCTCATTCTGGGTTATTTACCCATTCAACGGATGGGCCAAGCTTTCAAGTTTTTCCAAACAGCCGAGGCGCACTTAATTCAAAAGCTGTCGAGCATGTTTTTAATTCCGGCAAGCCAACTAGCCGACAATTAAAAATAACTGAGCATATATTTATTGAGGGCGCTGCACCTAAGGTAGCTTATCAATTATTGACTGGGCACGTTGCTGAAAACCTGATTTTGCAGTCGGAAGATTTTACAACGACTTGGGGCGTTACTGGTGGCTCTGTCGCATCAAATTCGGGAACGGCTCCAAATGGATTAGCGACATCTGACCGGCTTACTGTCTCAGTGGCTAACTCAGCGCATTACTTTAATCAATCTGCTGTTATACAGGCCAGTAAGAGCTACTGTGCGTCTGCTTTCGTAAAGAATGACGGGCAGCAATATTGTTTCATTACTTTGTGGCAATCTAATACAAATTATGTCAGTGCCGTTTTTGACTTAACAGCTAAGACATTATTATCTAATAATATTTCTACCGCTACAGCCGGGAAAATCGGGATAATCGATCACGGTGATTGGGCCAGAATATACATAGTCGGAAACTTGGGTGTTTTTGCATCTGCTTCAATCATTGTCGGGTCTGCTGGAAGTGCTGAGCCGACTTATGTGAATGGCACACCTTCATTTACTGGTGTGCTGGGTGAAGATTTATTTATTTGGGGTGCTCAGCTCTCACAAACTAATTATTTTGTACCTTACGTTTCCACTATTGCATCTGCTCAGAAAAAAGAAGTATTGCCAGATAATTGGAATTTAGGCGTGTCACATAAATTAGTTAGGCTGGATGATTACACTAGGCTGGGTGATGATGTTTGGAATCAATTTACAGGCCAAGGGCGACATCTAAGATTTGAGGGGCACAAAAAAACAGACGGTAAGCGATTTATTGAAAATCAAATTATGTCAGTGCTGTCGGCTTTTATGATTGTATACAGCAATGGGCAGATAGGTCTAAAAAGACAAGAGCCTATACTTTCAGATTCTAGTTATGTGAAAGAATTGGACGATACGAATATAGTTAAATATGGGAGCCTTCAAAACAGTATGTCTGATGTGGTTAATCAGATTTTTGTCGATTGGAACTTTGTTTTTCAAAAAGATGATTACACTAAAACAAATGCGTTGATTGATTTAGATTCAATTTCTGTTCATCAAGACGCGCCAATAAAGGAAATAAAATTCAGAGGAGTTCACACAGGCTCTCATACTGACAGTGATTTGTTGAATTATTTTGATTCAACAAGAGACAGGCACAGCGGGCCACCACTAAAACTCCCTTTAACCGTTTTGCCTTCGCTAAATGTTTTAGAAGTTGGCGATGTTGTAAACGTAAAAACTAAAAATATAAGAGATTACAGCGTGTTGGGCGATGTAGAGCTTAATAGACCATTTGAAGTGCAACAAACATCTATTGATTGGCTGACCGGGGATGTAAAGCTTCAATTATTTGGCTCAGAAAGAAAGGCTGGCACACTGTCTAGGTCTTCTCTATCATCAGTTTTAGATGATGCTTTTTATGATGTTGGCACAGATTTGGCCAGTCTATTAACAATTACGGCAGGAGTAATGACGGCAGATGGGAATCTTGCCGGCGGCGATTCTATGGCGGATGCTATTTATAGGTATGACGGAAATCTGACAATTCAAAATGGCGTAACATTAACAATAAATAAAAATGTTGAGCTTAGAATAAAAGGTCACTTGACCATTGATGGTAAAATTGATGGTAAAGGGAAAGGCCTACAGGGCGGCCTCGGAGGGACTTTATTTACAAAAACGGGCACAACTTTGAATGATGTTTTTGATCCAGCTAATGGTTTTGATTTTGAAACAAATGAAACGCCGGGTAACCCAGGCTATCTGGGTGATGTTAAGGCTCCCGGCTCAGAGCGTATGAGTAAATTTTCAAATCAGAACTGGTACAATGCTAATAAAAAAATTGATAGGCTGGGAATTTTAATAAGAGGGAACGCATCATCTATTAATTTTTTCTCTTTAAAAAACAACGGCTCAAACATAAATGGACTACCGCTTAGTTTGGTTGGAACTAGCGGCAGTGGAGCTGGAGGCTGCCCAGAAACTTTGCTGCCAGAGACCAGCTCTTCTGGATTTGTTTTAAATCATTTTGGTGGAAATGCTGGAAATAGTGGAGCCGGTCTTCTGATTATTTGTCGATCTATGTCTTTTGGTGTTGTCGGAGATATTGATTTATCGGGCGATGATGGCTCACCCGGTATAAGCAAAAATGTGAATGGAACTAACTTTTTATTCCATTCTGGCGGAGGGCCGGGTGGGCACAATGGTGGTTTAGCCGTTTTTTTAGACGGAAACTCTACACCGCCAGAAATATCTAGCAATTTCACCGCTAGAGTAGGAGACTCTCCTATACCGGCAGGCGTTATATTTGAAGGAAAATGGGGCGGCCCTGAATACAATTATCCTAGGTCATATCCTTTTCCCGGAAGGAGCGCGGTTAATTCAAGCTACGTTTTACAGTACATCCCTGAAAACGAGGAAATCGATGAAGAAATTGATGCGCCTCCCCCAGATGTTTTGGATTTTACTGCGGGCACATCTGGAGCCACGGTGGTTTTCCGTTGGGTAGAAATCGAAGATATACTTCTTGATGGTTACGAAATAAGGTTTTCGCCCGATACCGTAAATGATTGGGATGCAGCCACAACATTGACAGCGGCTGCAAAAGGCACCAGAATAACAGACACAGCCATTAATGATGGTGATTGGCGTTTTTACATCAAGGCAAAGCGGACAAACGGTATATATTCGCAAAATGCAGCTACATTTGATGCAACGGTAAGTAGCCCATTTGATGTTATTGTTAGTAATCAAGAAAACCCGCTGTGGTCGGGTGCAAAGACTAATTTTGTTGTGCACCATACTGGCAAGCTTGTGCCTCAGTCTCAAGATTTAGCTATTGACTCTGGGTGGGATACGTTTGATCTAGCTGTCGTTAACCCGTCCGATACGTCAAGCTACGAATCATCAGAGTTAGATATATCATTTGATGATTTGGTGAGAGTTTGGGATGAAGTCACCGGGGCTTTACTGCCCGGGCAAACAGGTGTAACGACTACAACTAATTTTCTTGATTATAGGCTAGACGCTGGCTCCTATGATGGTTTTGAAGTTTGGGGAGTTGGAGAGGTCAATGCAAGATTTATAAAATTTAAAGTTACATTAGACAATACAAAAGGTCTATCTTATTTAGACTCACAAAAAATAACGGCTGATGTAATTGAAAGAATTGAATCACTTGATTCGCAAACTGTTGGGGTAGGAGGTACGACAATTAATTTTGCTAGAGCTTACCACTCTCCTCCGCATGTGACCGCCACCGTAACAGGCGGAGGAGCGCTATTTATAACAGCTTCTAATGTAACGACTTCTAGTTTAAAACTAGATATTTACGACACTACTAATACATCAGTTGGCGGTACTGCTAGCTGGAAATCTAAGGGAGTATAGCGTGGCATTGCCTGATTTCACGACACAAGACAATACAACTTACAAAACGAATATAGATAGCACTGCCAGCGACCACAACAATAGACTAGATGGCAGCGTGTTGAGTGGTTCATTTTCTGGTAGACAAGGCTCTACTTTTACTTTTGACGACCACTTTAATTTAGACCAATTAATTGCCACTTCAGGATGGGTTACTTTGACGGGCGCGGCATTGACGGAATTGCAGAGAGTTGGTGCAAAAGTTGCTCATTTAAAAATAATAATGACAGCGGAGGAGTTTTCAGGCATAGAATCTGCGGGCACTCTATATCTAAGTAGCGTGGGCGGCGCTACTGCATTATCGATTGATAATATAGCATCAAAAGCCGCATCATCGGCCACGCTCAATGAGGTAAGGGTAAACGTAACCACTGCAAGTATTATGTTAAACTCAAGTCAAGAGTTTTTCTATTCTTACGTTGAATCTGGTGGAAGTGCAAATGTGGTTATTTATTTAACCGGTTACGATATTTAGGAAAAATAAATATGCTTAAATATATATTAACTATTTTGTTATCTTTTAATGCCAGCGCAGGCGACATATTCGCTTTTTCTGGAGTTTTTGCTTACGATGATGGTGTTGGTGGTACACATAAGGATTATGATGGTCTTAGCCCTAATGGTTATTTTGGTGTAAAATATAGGCAAGATAACCACGGTTTGTCTTATGAGGTCGGGCTTAAGCATGAGAGTTCGATGGGATATAAGGAAAAAGGTGGCGGGTTTAATGGTGTTTTTTTTCAAGTTGATTTTAAATTAAATTAGAGATAAATCAATATGGTTAACAAGATAAGAGTAACTGATAACAAGATAATGCTAACTTTTTTGTCAACTGACACAAAGCCAACTAATCACATTATATCGACCATAGGTTATGAAACTGATACGGGCAAGAAATTCGAATACAGAGGCCAACCAATAGGTTGGGTAGATATTTAATATGACTATTAAAACACTAAGGCAGTCCAGCAATAAAACAATATACACATGCTTATCAGGTGACACTAAGCCAATGGGTAGGCCTAGTGATGTTTTGTATGAAATTGATACTGGCAATAAATTCGAGAACAGAGGCCAACCTATTGGCTGGGTGCCTGATAATATTCCCTCCGCCCCCGGGCACGGGCAGGTAATAGTTTCCTCGACAGACAGATCAAGATCATTTAATTTTGCTGCTAACGGCTCAGATGAGCGGCAAAAATTCTTTGATTTATTTCAATATTGCGCTGATGAATTGGCCTCAGGTAAAAAAGTTTATTCAATGATGGGCGTGGGCCATTTTGGATTTGACGGAAATGGAATTGCTCCGGTTTTTGCCAATGGTTCAGACGGATTTACTTTGCAAGGTTCTGGTAAATCAGTTACTACTCTTGGCTATGTTGGGAATACTGAATCTGGCAGTACTTGGCATATACTTAAAATTTCACCAGAAAATGACGCAGTTAAAGATATTGTATCAATGACTCAAGTTGCAGGCGTGGCTACCGTAAATATAGTTGGGCATAACGCTACAGCTAACACACTTGTTAGGATATATAATTCTATTGATGACGAGTATAACGGTGTGAAAATGGTCACAGGGATAACTGATGCGGATAATTTTACATTCAACATAGAAACTACTGCACCAGCTACAGCAACAAAACGAACTGACATAGGTGCTGACCCTATGACCTGTGCAATACACAATGATTTTTTGAAAAACTTTCAATTATCAAACTTTAGCATGCTGGATACAAATCCAGTTGCACACCAAGGAGTTTCTACAGAAGAGACGCATGGCATCGGCACTGAATATATATTAGGTCTGGATATTCATAACGTAGAATCTTCTGGAATTGGCGATGAATCATTTGAATTGCAGTGGTGCGAGGATTTCGATTTACGAAATCTACGGTCTAATGAGACGCCTTCTGTGCAAATTGCAGGGGGTGGCGTATTATCTATTAAATGCGGGTGTCACCATGGTGTTGTAGACCACCTTAGTTCTTATAACATGACACGTTATCAGCCTGTTCAATTAGGCTATGGTGTTAACTTTAAAATGGTAGTGCACAGAGAAGAGTGCTCACATATCAGTTTATCAAATGCAAATATCGTTAATCCAGCTACAACAGGGATAAGATTTAACACCTCATCCGCTGATATTAAAAACATAGAAATTGACAACCTTATAGCTATTGGTGGAGCTACAGCCATAGAGACTGGTGGCTCCGGTTTTATTCTTTCCGATATTAAATTAAATAGAATAACCGGGCTAAATCAATCTGATTCTGGAATAAATTTAGCTAGAACCGCGCTCGATGCAAAAGATATAACTGTTAGTAATAGCGTTATTGATGGCCAATTTATGCCTGATGCATCAAGCGCGGCTTGCATGATAGTCAATGGTGATGGTATTAATTTAGTTAATAATATCTACAAGAATGTAAGGCAAGGTGTTATTGGCGGCGCTCAAGTTCGTAATTTAAAAGTGATTGGCGGAAAAATGATAAACATTGGTGATGCAACTACAGGAGCAACAACATTTAACCAATATGTTTATGACCAAGACACAACAAAATCTGGCATAGTTGACGGATTAACGATTGTTGACGGAAAATGTAAAACAGTTGGTTTTAGGGATTTAAAAACTATAAAAAATATTAATTTTGTTGGTACAACAACTCAGCCTGCCAACTGGATAGGTCAAGGAATTGGTAATTTCGAGAATAACAAAAACGTACCACATAATGTTCAAATATCTGATGATGGTGGACGATGCACCAGTAATGAATTTACACATACAGCATCAGGAGGTAATGGCTGTATACGACTAAATAATATAAATGGTGCTATTGTTACTGGAAACTCCTCACCTAATTTAACTTCTGGAAACGGAATTGTTGAGGCTTCTGGTTCTGACAGTAATATAATAACAGGCAACAACATGAACGGTAGGCCAATAAATGTTGTTGGCGCTAGCACTATCCAAACCGGTGGAAACTTGTAATGAACGAGCAAGACATTAAGTCGGTCGTAAAGTCCGCAATTCAAGAGGTTTTTGAAGAGTCTCGATCAATTTCAGAGCAAGTGCATCATGATGATCATGAATTTGTGGCGCTCTTAAAAGAAGAGCGCCAATTAGAAAAACAGGAAAAAGAACAAAAGGAAAAGCGCAGGCAAGAGCTTGTGCAATCTTTTAAGAAGTCCGCCGTTGGAGCGATCACGGTGGCTTTATTTGGTTGGTTATCTGGTCTTGGTGATTTTGTTATGGGAGTTTTCAAATGATAAAAAATAGTGTTTTACTTTACGGCATAAAACCCGAAACTGGCATTATGGACAGCGTAATTAGAGGTGTGTTTGCTAAGTATAGTTATTTATGCGAAATAACATCAGGTTTTGATTCTCACGGCGGAAAGATCAGCTTTCATAATATAGGCTGGGCGCTGGATTATCGAACTAAGCACCTCCCAGAACAAATTAAAATACAAATACTTCGCGAATGCAAAGACGCTTTGCCAATGTTTGATATTGGCCTGCATTCAAAGGGAACTGAAAACGAGCATATTCACTCAGAATTTGACCCAAAGAATGACCCAGTATTTCAAGCAAAAAAAGTGATTTGGAAAAAAACAGGAAAATGGCCGGAAGATTAACTATGATTATGATCACAAGATACTTAAAAAACGTTGCCCTAGCTATTATGGAGCTTATTTATGCGGTTTTTTCGCTCAAGCCCTTACCAGTGTTATATAAAATTGATTTAGTCGCTAATGCGGTGTTTTTTGGAGACCCGCAAGAGACCATATCAAGTCGAGCTGGAAAGCTTGTCCTAGCCGGTGACAGAGGCTTAGCGTATTATTTGTGCCGGGCACTTAACTGGTTCGATAAAAATCATTGCGTTAAAAATATTCAAGAAAAAGAGGGCGATGACGAACTTATTGTTCTCGATAGGGGTCTAGTTATTGGCCTAATGGCGGCGGGCACATTTTATTATAACCCGGGGCTTTTTCTTAAATTTGTCGAGTTGATTTCATGAAAAAAATACCAACTTCTGGCAGCCGAAAGCAATTCACTAAAAATCTATCTGTTTTTATAACTATAGGCTACTTAATAACTGTTGTGTGCGTTGCTAATAATTGGATTTCAGGAGAACAGGTAGAAGCTGTTGGTATAACATTTGATAGGTGGTGGGTGGCTGTTGGTCTTGTCTTAACCATTTTTACAACGGGTGAAATCGGAGCAAAAGGCGCGCACGCTCATATGAATAAAGGTTGATTATGAATACAACTCGAATTGCATTAATCATAATGATATTAGCTGCTGCAATAGGGCTGTATTTTGCTGGTAAAAAAGTCGGATTTAGCGATGCTGTAGCCCAGAACAATTCCGAAGTTGCAAAAGTAACACAGCAAGCGCTAATTGAGCAAAGGCGATTGCAAAAAATAACACAAGACCAAGCCTATGTATTTAATAAATCTATCGAGGCAGAGAGAAGCGCACATGAAAACACTAAAAATTCTATTAAGCAAAAACCCACTGTTCAGAATTGTATTCGTAATAACGATGGGTCTAGCTCTGCTTTTATCACTAGCGGCACTATCAGGGTGCTCGCCAGTTCCATTAATAGTAAAGCCTTGCCCACGGCCGGTAATTCCGTTGGAGTTGCTGGAGAAAAAAACACAGCTACGGCCAATGATCTCTCAACCTATTCAGGTTACTCAATAACAGAGTATAATATGTGTGCTATCCAGCTTAATTCTCTAATTAATATTGTTTCAAAACTTTAAGGCAAAACGCATGGCCAGACCAATTAAAGAAACACCTGTTTTGACTGGTAGAAGTGCCGGTCTCTTTGAAGAAATGCTTAAGCGTAATAAAACACGCAAAGCCTCGCCTAAAGAAATCCAAAGAGGTAAAGATGCTTATACGCTTTTCGGTTTTGATAAAATTTAAGCTTAACTATATTTTTTATACTTAAGTTTTTTTATTGATGTAAGGTGATATTTTCCACAGGCTGGGCAGATATAAGCCCTAAGCTTATTGTCTTTATTTCGTTTACATTTTTTTTCTTTTTTTGTTCGGTTTGATTTAAAAATAAAACAAGCATCATTTAATGCCTCTTTTTTTGTTTCATAAGTAATTTTGTTGCACATTCAAAACCCCATATAATCTGATATTACGTCTTTAGCTTCCAACCAAGAATAGCACGTATGCGTCAAATAACCCTCGGAATGTACAAATTCACCAAAGCTCTCCTGTTTTTCTGTAAGCTTATTTCTGCCGTATTTCATTTCAATATACAAGCCATGATATCCGTTCTTTGCCACTGGCAAGAAGACATCCCAAACCCCTGACTTTGCCCCTTGAGATTTTAAAACGGCCATCCTCTTAGCTCTCTGGGCCTTATTTCCGGCTAAAAACGCGCCATTTATTGAGCTATGCATCCATTTAAGAGCCGGGTAATTTGATGCCCAATTAAAAAGCGCTTTTTGATGAATTGATTCAAAGTGTCTCATTTTTCCAGTTTTTCCAAAGTTTCAGCTAAAAGGTGCAGCTCGCTACCGTAAATATTAGTAAACTGCTCTTTACTCATATGAATAGAAAAATCACCTTGATGATGTTCCCGGCATAAAGGGATAGTTAGAAAGTCATTTTTAATGCGCTCAGTTCGGATATGGTGTACGTTTGCTGGCGCGTCACAGACTAGGCACCCTAGCTCAGCCACTCTTGCCATGTGTCGCTTAGCCTTAGCGCAACTCATTTATTTTTATCCGGCTATTTCTTATGTTTTTTACATCTTTGTCAAAATCGTTTCTCGCTTTAAAATAATCACAAATATATATGCCCCACTCTTGCAGAGAATCAGCTGCATAACTCAATTCTCTATTCAGCTCTCCCACTATTTTTACATGTTCCTCAAATGTTATAGTTTTTTCGGTTTCCTTATAATATCTTGAGCTTTCTTCATGATAGCTAGGATCGTGAGGTTCATATAATACATTAGCTTCAAGAGTTGATTCAATATCAAATAATTGAGCCTTAACGAAAATAATATCTGGTAATTTTTTCATAATTAACCTTTATTTTTTATTTTTAATGATTCAATAAAATCAAATAAATCATTTTTATAAATGTAAACGCCGTCCCATGATTGAAGTTCAATGTTTGCTTGTATTTCAACGAGAATACTATTTAATTTTTCATTGAATTGTCTTTCAGTGAAATATTTATCACCTATTTTTATATTTGAAGTTCCAAGTTTATTTTGATCATACTTGGCGTATTCTTTTAATAAATTTTTATCTTTGACAATTCTCATAAAAATTTACTTATACCTAGCCCGCATAAAAAAAGAGCGGTTACTGATAATATTCCTAGAATAAGCTCTACAAAAATCAATCTTCTTTCAATTTTATACATTCTATTCATTAGCTTTTCCAGTCTATCGTTTATATATAGAACTTTAAACTTTAATGAAATTAAATCATTTTTCATTTAATTTTTCCTTTAGTTCCATTAGAAAAGTTAGCATTCATTTTTAGTCGTATTGTCTCTTGTATGTCGATTCCCTGCCACTCAGCTAAGTCGAGTGTTCTTAAAATAATATCAGCTAGTTCAAAGCTAAAATTTTGAGTTGGTTTTTCCCCGCGACATTCATTAACAGCCTGTCCCACTTCACTTGCTATTAACGCTAGTGCCTCTAAAACTGTTTTATTTTTGTGCCACCCCATTCTCTCCACCCAATCAAATTGATCGATTGCTAAAGCGCCTAAACGTATATCTATATCTGCATTTACGTGGTCTTTTGCTTCTGTCAATGCGGTATCAAACGAATGCATCATCAGAGGGAACTCGTCATCCACAGGCTCCGTCATTCTTAATGCCAAACCTGTTTTATACACACTTCTTAATTTAGTTAGTTCATCACTGCTCATTTTTTTATACTCCTGATTTTATTAGGGTAACAACAATAACCTTTAGGGTACCACTGACCCTTGCAAGGCGTGTAGTTTGAGTATAGGTATCCTCTAGGATACTCTATTTTAAATTCAATATATTTAGCTTCATTTAGCTGTCTATCACAAGCAGTCGCCCAACTGTGAAACAAAATAGAAATTAAACATACGAATAGTATTATGTTTGTTTTAGTCATGTTTTTTATCCGGCAGATTTGGCAATAAACACCAATAATTTACAGTTTGCTCATACTCGCAACCATAAATTAGGTAAACAAATACTCCGTTTTCGAAAACCACTCCACAGATATCGTCATCCGCCAGCGTTAATTTATCTTTTTCAAAAAGACGAATTTCATGGCTTGTTAGCCCTACCACGCCTAGGTATAAGCCGTTATTTTCTGGAAGTTTATCATTGGTACTTATCCAGCTACTCATCACAACACCCATCATCAAATAAATCTGATTTAGTAACTGGTTTTGCGTATTTCCAACAAATTTCATATTCAGTTTTGTACGTCATTGATTGGTTAGATTTATTTATACCTATAACAAAACGGGGTCTTTTATTTTTTAAAAGACTCCCTTCATCGTCACTAACCAAGCATAAAACAGGATTTTCTGGACTTACACATTCTTGCCATGGATTTTTTTGCACTAAATCACATAATGCAGAATCATCCATACTGCCTAAGAAGACGCGCCTATCTATTCTAAAGGGTGGTTTGCCAACAACCATGTTACTGATATCAAAAAATATTTTTTCGTAACACGTTCTGCCACATCTCTTCACGCTAGGTGTATAAAAACTTTCACCATTAATAAGTCTGTCAACGAAGTCTTTTAAATCTTTCACGTTTGCATTTTTCATATTTATTCCTCAAAAACCTCATCAACTAAAGCGCATAGGGCTTTGAATATTGCTATATGGCGAGATTTGTGTATACCTTTTTGTTCGCCTGATATATAACAACACCATTTATTCGTATGTTCGTAATAAAATATATCCGTCATTATCTCTGGATGCTCAATAAGCTCCTCTCGCTGTCTGGCATTTTCTAGTAGAAACGGGTTATAAATAATTTTAACTTCATTTTTTACGATAGATAAGAAGTTACAATTTTCTTCTTTTATTTCATAACCCATAAGGTCGGCCAGCTTAAGTATTGCTTTTTTATTTTTCACTACATTTCCTTATTCGTTATTTAAGGGTTTTTCGCTTCACCATGATCTTTATGCCATAAATTATGACAACAAGAACAAAGCCATCTTACGTTTAACGGTTCAGCATAATCATCATGGTGAGCCTCTACTTTTTTTGCTCCGCACTTTTCACAAGGCTGTTTAGTTAATTTTCTTGTTGCATTTCTGGCCTTCATTTTTACTTTGTCATATCTTTTTTTTCTGTATTCTGCATATAAAGCTAATCTTTCTGGGGTTGATCTCCATTTTTTATAATGCTTTGCGAGTCGCTTTCTCTCGGCTGTCATGCATAACTTACACTGGCTTCTATACCCAGACTTTGAATATTTATCTTTATTGAATTCGGCAAACTCCTTTTTTTTTCCGCACCTTCCGCACTTCTTCATGATTCCACCTCCATGTTGGATTTTAGCATAATGCTCAGCATTTTAGAAGAGTCCGTAATATATTGATTCAGGTAGCCGTCAAAATGGTATATCGTCCTCATAGCTATAATCTGTCGGTGCTGATTGATTCTGCGCCGGCTGCTTCTGGGTTTGTTGCTGTGATCTGCCGCCTAACAACTGCATTTCATTAGCAATGATTTTAGTGGTATAACGATCATTGCCACTTTTGTCTTGCCATTTTTCTGTGCGCAGGCTACCTTCAATATATACCTGCTGACCTTTCTTCAGGTACTCACCGGCAATTTCACCCAAACGATTAAAGAAGGTAATGTTATGCCATTCGGTACGCTCTTGTTTTTCACCTGTTTTTTTGTCTTTCCAGCTCTCATTCGTTGCCACACTAATTGAGGTGACCGCGCCGCCAGAAGGCATATAACGGGTTTCAGGGTCTTTACCGCAAGTACCTACTAAAATTACTTTATTTATGCCACGCGACATACCTAATTTTCCTTTTGTATTTATTTTTTAAATAAATATTTGTTTGAGAAACCATCGCCATCGCCATCGCCAAAGCCAAAGCCAAAGCCAAAGCCATCGCCAAAGCCAAAGCCAAAGCCAAAGCCATCGCCATCGCCAAAGCCATCGCCAGAGCCAAAGCCATCGCCAAAGCCATCGCCAAAGCCATATCCATGGCCAAAGCCAAAGCCAAAGCCAAAGCCAAAGCTAATTAAATTAGCCGCCTTTTTGACATAAATTTTATGCTCGACTGAACATAACCTTAAGACGGCTGATACTGGCATGAGTGTTTTTTTAATATTTTTTTCTACCATCCAGTCAAAAACACCATCTTCGCAAGCTCCCGCCTCGATCACATCCATGGCGGTGATGTGTGTTTTTACGCTAATATCCATTTTTCCTCAGCCTCTTTTTCAACCAGAAAAACTGCGGTTATTTTATGTATGACTGGAATGTCCGCTTTTGCTCCGATCAGGCTTTGATCGTTTGGCCCGATACTGGCAAGCTCGCAAATGCCCTTTTTGGTTGCCCACTTTATAGCCATCTTTGCATCTTTAAGGCCTAAAGTTTCCTTTGTTAAATCTTCGTTTTTATCAATGTATCCGAAAAAAACGCCGCGATGTTCTGTCGTGAAAATTACTGCTATTAAATTACTCATTTTTTATTCCCCTATAGAAATTTCTTTAAATTGAATATTTTTTCTACATTTTTGCAAAGTATATCCTCTTGCGGCAAAAAACCACAAAACTCTGTCAATAGTATAAACATGACCATCTACCCAATTAGGTGTGTGTTCCTGTCCTTCGTTTCCTTCCTGCAAATGATGCATTAATTTAAAAAACTTTTTTTGTTCATGAAAATCACGTAAAAATTCAGGCAAATAATCGCCGCTTTCCAAATAATTATTTAGCTCTTCATCCATATCTTATTTTCCTGATTTAATTGTTTTAATTATAGCTCTGCCTATAATTTCAGGTATTTGTGGAACAACAGCATTGCCTAGCGCCTTAGTTCTGTCCACCCTGCTGGGTACCCCATCAGTTCCTCTAATAACGCGGGGTTTGGGTATGTCGGATCGCTTGGCCCATCCCTTAATGCTTCTGTAAGATGACTTCTGTAGTGCTCCCCCCCCCAATACCTGTTTAATGGAGTGCCCCTGTATTCTGAGGCGGTTGGTGTGGGCAACAATCCATACCCTGTCTCGTCGGTGATCTGCACCGACGGCACAAGCTGGAATAACAAACGATTGCGCGGTGTACCCTTCATTTTCCAAATCAAGGAGCACGTCGTCGAGTGCCATTTTGATGAAGCCAGCAACGTTTTCACCAATGACCCAAGAAGGCTCGATTTCGCGTATAAGCCGAAGCATATCCGGCCAGAGGTGGCGGTCATCTTCTTTGCCTTTTTGCTTCCCGGCAACACTAAATGGCTGGCAAGGGAATCCTCCGCAAATAAGGTCAACTGTTCCTTTGAGTTTTGTGCCATCTAATTTTCTCACGTCTCTATAATTTGGCACATCAGGCCAGTGTTTTTTAATTATCGCAGATGGATAGTCTTCGATTTCGCAAAATCCTACGGTTTGCATTCCGGCCCTGCCTAACCCAAGAGAAAAGCCACCAATACCGCTAAATAAATCTAATACTTTCATCAACTTAACCTGTTATTTTTTTTTCATGCTATTTAAGTTTTCGTTATGAATTCTTTCGCCAATTTTAAATATTTTATCTTCCGAGACCGACATTTTTCTTGATGAATTCATTAGTTTATTCACTAAATAAAAATTTAAGCATTCATCAAGTGCCTGATTTTTTAGACTGTCATCATTTTCTTGTTTTTTTACATCAGGTAACTGATTATAAAAAGCAGAAAATAAAAACATTTTTCCTTTTCTCGTGATATATTTATTTGCATCAATTAATTTGAGATGCTTCATTATGAGAGTCAAGGTTCCACCACTTTTATACCCAGCTTGAGATTTTAAAACACCTTGTTCAAGCAACTTTCTATGATCTCTGGAGCCAAAATTCGAGTCGTCAAAAGCCTTTTTAATTTGTTCATCTAAAACATTTGTTTTTATACTCATAAATCACTCTCTGATTAAGCTTCCATTTAGTTCAATTCGATTTCTGTCTAAATCCCTAATTTCATCAATAACATCGCTTGCGTAGAAAACCTCCGCTTGAGAATAATTAGTTTTATATTCTCTATTTATAATTTCTTTTTTGTAAACTGCGGAATAATATTCGAATAGTAAGAAAGGATATGCGGACAACATCATAAGTGCTAAAATAAGCACCACAAGCCAAAGCGTTTGTAGTTCGTAGTGCATCCGAAACTTTTCTTGTAAAAATATGGAAAAAATTATTAGCGTGATTATTGATATTAAAATTAAAATCATAAATTTTACCCCTCTTATCTTTTTAAAAATGGCGCGCCTAGAGGGATTCGAACCCCCAGCCAATAGAGTAGAAATCTATTGCTTTATCCAATTAAGCTATAGGCGCATACTTACCAAAGTATATAAAACCCTGATATCTCGCAATCCAAAGCGATCGCGATCAGGGGCGGTTTATTAACCTGCTGAAATTTTAAATTAGTTAGCTGCTTACGGCAGCAAGTCGGATGGTTCTTATGCCACAAAGTTGAACCTTCTAAAACAATCTGAGGCAGTTTTTTCACCTGCATGAAGTTAAATAGTCTGGCTATTGGGTACAGGGAGCCTTGTCACTTCTAATTTCCGTAAAACCTGTCACTCACTTACTCTATGCGCTATAAATTATAGGTAACCCCCGAGCTTTTGTCGACACAATTAATTAATTAATTAGCACTAAAATCAACATAAAGATTATTCTTAAACATCCAGCGCTCAAGATATTTGTACTTATAATTTTTATTCAAGTAAGTTACCGTCCGTCGATAAGGGCAAACCATCAAACACTTTCCGTTTGTTAGCTTGACCCTTGCAAGCCACTTTGACCCGAATAATCTGTACTCGTAAGGTATTTCGTGCTGTTTCATTCTTCTCAATTCATCTTCTATTTTTTCATTTGTCGATATTTTTATATCACTCTTCATATTTTTCACCAAGAAAATTACAAATTGCAATATTTATGCAGTCGTCTCTTTTTTCTGATTTATGCATATAAGTTACATTTTTCATATTAATCTTTTTATTAACAGATGACATCCAAAATGCGGAATATGATTCGGTTTCTTCATACATTTCAACGCTGATCTCAGCTTTTTCAATTAACTGGCTTTTCTGTTTTTCATCTAAAAAAACATTATACATGTGGGACAGATTGTCTTTTATTACAAAAAGATGGTCTGAATTTTTTAATTGCGGCCTGTCCGGCAAAACCTGATACCCCATAAACTCAGCGGCCTTAATTATTGCTTTTTTATTTCTCATATTTACTTATAACCTGCTTGTCAATTAATTCAATTTTTTCAATCAGTTTATCGATGGTTTCGTTAACTATACCTATAGAATTTCTGTATGGCCCCTTTAAAGAAATCCTAGGATTTTCATACCTAAACTCATTCGCTAATTTTTCAGTTATTTCAGATTTAAGAAACTTAATCAAGCTAATCGATTTTTGTTTTTCTTCTTTTATTACATTAGAAATTAAAATGATAACTTCTTGTTTACTAATATTGTCTTTGTTTTCAATATGTTGATTCATCTGAGTAAAAGTCTGATGAGCAGTTAGTTGGCCATTGGCCACTTTGTATTCAATTTCATCAATTTTCATTATCGTATTTCTCTAATAGTTTGGATGCAGCAATAATCAGCTCTTGCGCAAGCTGATGTGACTCTGCTTTGTTAAGAATCTTACTAAAGCTTAACGTTTCTCCTGTCGAAATTATCACGTTTTAGCACTTAGCGCTTAATTTATTAACCTGAATTTTAAAGAAACTCATTATTTAACTCCAATTTTTCTGAAATACTCATCTGGTAGCATGAATTTTATATTTAAATAATCACAAACTTCCATGGCTGCATCAATGAATAGTATTAAATCCTCTAAACTTGCCTTGCTAAGCGATTTAGGGCGCTTCTCGTCAACTTCGTTTACCTTAACTACCTGATAATAGCCTAGCTTCAATTTTAGCCTGAACTTGAAGTCCTCCATGTCCTCACCAGTTTCCTTACAAATCATAGAAGCCAGTAAATGAAAATAAGAATTTTGCGGCAAGGTCTTTTTCATCTTTGCCTTTTCAAAAGTAACTTGAACTGGCTTTTTTATTTTTTTAAGCATATTTCGTATGCTTCTGCCTAAACACTTCATATTTTTATCTTTGTCGGCCGGGTTTATGTAATACAATTTTTTCAAGAGTAGCAAGCCCTAACTTCGCCAAAATCAATAATGTACACGTCTTTTCTTTGGTCTCCTTTTTTAGGCTGAGCACGCATGACAATCAAAGATTTTTCAGTTTTTTCCATTGAATTATATTCGTTATAATTTTTTGCCGCTTCTGCGAAGCCCTCGATTGTGTCACGAGTAAAAACCAAGTCATCAACGTCAACGTCAAGCCATTCATCAAGCTCTGAGAATTTTTCTGTTATTTCTGAATCGGTTAGTTCAATTAGGTTTCTCATAATCTTTGCCCTGTTTGTTGTTTTGTTTAACTTGTAATAATTATACGGCCGTAATGTTGTTACGTCAATAGGATAATTATTTCCTCTGACAAGCGGTAATAATTTAATTTTCCTGAGCCAAGCAATACCCAAGCGCAACAAGCACATCTAGCTTAGCTTTAGCTAATTTATAGTTTTGGTAATGTGTATCATTAACTTTTGAGCCATCTGGCCTGAAAATTCCGTAAACTTTTTTCTTGCTCGATGTGAATGTCCTTATTTGGTAAATTTTCTTAGTCATTAGTATCCCCATTTTTTATCAATTTCTCGTCTTGAAATCTCATGCCAAAGCATTAATTTATCATGCTTTGTTAGATTGCATTTTTTAAATCTATTAGGGAAAAAATCACATTCAGTATTTTTTTCGTTAACGCCAAACATTACAGTACATGAGGAACAGTGAACGCAATCAGCACATGTTTCGTTTTCTGGCAGCTTCATTTCATTACTCACTTTCTTTTCCTTTATTTAATTTTGCTCCTTTTCCAACAAGATACATGGCAAAATTAAAAGGTACATCTTGAGACCAAACCTCACTACCCTTAAGGTCTTCATCTTGATAATAATCATCATCAGTTATTTTTTGCCCATCTTTAAACATTTTTGCACTGAAATATACCTCCATGTTATTTCGTCTTTTTGCTGTTAAAGTTATTTCATCACATACACCAAGTTTAAATTTTTCTCCGATAACTGACGTGAAAAAACCACTGTCATCAGTAACATCGGCAGAGGTTAAGGATATAACAGAATCTATACTCATCCTTACATCTAAATGGCAAAAAACACATATATTTATTTGATGTTCAATCAGCATCATTGCTTTATGGTGGAGGACATACTCACCATTTTCCACCCTTTCCATCTGTGCATTAAAATGGTCATATCTATCAAGATCGCTGAGCATATTTAATTGACTATTTCTTTTGCGAAGCTTAAGTTCTAGTTGGTTAACAATTTTCCGCATTCTGTCAAGATCATCTTTTACAGTTTCGTATTCAACGAGCATAATATTTCTCTCAATTTATTTTAAAAATAGGTTGTCTAATGAGACCTTAAGGGACACCATGCATATCCACCTTAAGCTCTTCTGTTTATCTCTAATTATTAATTATCCATAATCAATTTATATATATAATTATCAGGAACCATCAAGCATCCTGCTAAATTGGTCATAAATCCCATTTATGTCCACTTACACTGTTTTTCCGCCGGTCTCAAAGCGGTTATATATAAATTATCCACTGCTTGTAAAAACTTGCTTTTTTGATTATCAGGCACAATAAAGCCTAAACTTTCAGTGAATCAGACTGATTAGTTAGATTTCTTGCAATGTTCAAACAGATTGGCTAAAATACTTATATTGGTTGCACAATGTGCGGTTGAATATGTAAATGCCTAAACTTTCTTACTGTTTGATCGGGCTGGTAACCTAACCAATGTTTATATAATATCTTGACATCCTAGGAACGTCAAGAGCAAAAAAGCCTCTTAATTGAGGCTTTTTTGTGCACGATGATCTATTTTACACCTATTAGACTTTTCAATTTTTCATATATAGCCTTAGTCTTAGGCAATTTCATGGCCCTAGACCGAATTCCAGCCTTGTCATCAGGATGAACCATCATAACCAGCCTAGATAGGCCGGCCTTTATTTTTTTGTCTTGTGAGCGCTTGTTTCGCTCGGTTTGAGAATCTGCCATTTTGTACCTCTTTTACTTTAATTTTAAATTTTGTGACGCTTAATTTTATAGCCATAACATAAACAGAATTGCTGTTTTTACCGTGCGAAACTTCAATAGCATGTAAAAATGGCTGCTGAGATACCTAAAAAAGACAAAATAATAAAACAGATATAACTGTTAATATTAAATAATAATCAAACCAACCACCGGTAACCGTCATATTGCAGCTCGGACATAAAAATAAGTCTGTTATAATGACAATCGAAAAAATCATTAAATTAACCCAAAATAACAGACTTATTAAAGTTTCAATATTCATATTAAAAATAAATTATTTAAAATAAAGATTATTTATGTCTGATTCAAATTTATCTAAGCCTGATGCTCCGCTAATTGCATTTGCGCAAGATAATGCATAGCGTTTTTCAGGCATTTCTACCACTTCTCCATCTTTTTGATAAACAACTGTGCTTGATTCTGTTTGTTTAACAAATAATTCAGTTTCTGAATCATCAATAATAATGTTGTTATTTGTGTTTATTTGTAAAGTCATAATATTTTCCTGTTTGTTGTTTTGTTTAACTTGTAATAATTATACGGCCGTAATGTTGTTACGTCAATAGTTTATTGGTCTTACAGACGAACGGTAGGAATAAATTATTAGTCTTTTTGTTTTTTGTGTTATATTGCCCAGCATAATGCCGGGTTAGCTTTAATCGGTAAAAGCGGTGCTTTGTAGCTGAAAAGATTTTTTAAAAATCCAGCGCTAAAGCTCATATGATCAGTTCGAATCTGGTCACCCGGTGCCAATTTTAATACGAGAAATATAATGGAATAGCTGATCAATTTGCTTTAGTCAAGGACATCAATAGGCCAGTAGCTCAAAGGTAGACCAAGGCACTAATAATGCCTTGGTTGCTGGTTCAAATCCGGCTTGGCCTACCAGTTTGAGAGTTTAGTGTAGCGTTATTACACTGGTCTTCAAGACCAGAGAAAGTCGGGTTCAATTCCCGCTGATCTCACCATTTTTATCCATAATCCTTTGGATTTTATTAGCTTGATGGACATTTTATTCTCCTGCTAATTTCTTAGCTTTTTTTAAAACTTTAATTAATTTATCAAAATCAGACCAATCGCAGGCCTTTATCTGGTTAATGTATATTCGGTTTTTATCCCAGTGCAGCATACTCTTTTTATTTTGATCAGAATAAGCAAATGAGTCATTTTTTCCGAAAACAAAGCCGCTGGCTAAAATCCGGTTTTTATCTTTCTTTTTTTCCTGAGAAGGGAACCACTCAAGCTTTATCTTTTTGTTGCTACCTTTTATTAATCGATGAATAAGCTTTGGCCCTGCATGAGCAGTTCCGTTGAAAACATTAGATAGACTCCCTCGTGAGGAGCCTATCTTTTTGGCAAACTCTGTTTTTTTATTGCTGGTGAGAGTGCACCAATACGCTTGTAATTTTGTCATGCATTTATTGTATATAATGAGAAAAATAAGTCAACTATTTTAGTGTTATACATTTACCTTAATTGTGTTGACATATTAAAATAGTAGGTCTATTATTCTTGACATGTTAAAAAAACAACGGACAAATACTATGCAAACAACTTACCCGCATTCGTTAAGCGAGCTGCCCAGAAGCTGCCTAACGGAGGAGCTTCCTAAGTCGAATCAGGAAAAAGTAAAAGAGTGGGCTGAAAAATTCCAAGCAAAAACCGGTATTGGTGTAAACATAAAGTGCTCATGCTACATGTGTGAGAAAGACATGTATATGAGCTACGCCAACAGCCGTAGGATAGACCATAAGCCTACTTGCTCAGATAGTTGTAGAGTTGACTCGAATGCTCTTAAAGTGTGGCTGCTGTGAGTATATACAGTGGTATATTTTACGGGACTATTGGCGAAGATTTGCCAGTCGAGGTTGAGTATGAGATAAGCGGAAAACATTACCCCGCAACTCTTAACTCGCCAGAAGAGTTCCCAGATGTAGAAATAAAATACGTAAAATCAAACGACAATAATATACTTGAATGTTTGAATAACAGTGCTCTCATCATTTTGATAGCTGAAATAGATCAAGAATTACAGGGGCGTGGATATGAGTGAGCAAGAAAAATCTGAAATTATTTGCGCTGCAAGAGACAATGATTTGCAGGTGATAACACAAAGCCAGCCGGACAGATTGCTAGAAATAGCAATAGAAAAAGGAGCCGATTTAGAGCAGCTAGACAAGCTGTTACAGCTAAAGGAGAGATTTGATAACGAGATTTCCAGAAAGTCTTTCACAGCGGCTCTCTCAGCATTCAAATCTGAGGATATATGCATCAAGAAGGATAAGACCGTGGTAATTGATAAAAATGATGGAGGACAGTATAGTTACAACCATGCCTCATTGGGTAATGTGGTAGCTTTATCTGTAAAGCTAATGTCAAAACATGGCCTGTCGCATCGTTGGGAAATAAAACAAGGTGATGCTAGGGTGAAAGTGACTTGCATACTAACTCACAAAGATGGTCACTCGGAGGAAACAACTTTAGAGGCTAGTCCTGATTCATCTGGTAGCAAAAACGGTATACAGCAAGTCTCATCCACAATAACTTATCTGCAAAGATACACTTTTTTATCGATAACAGGGCTTGCCGTAGAGGAAATGGATGATGATGGAACTGTTTTTCAAGATCAGAATAAAAAACAAGTAAAAAAACAAAAGCTGGAGGTAAATACAAGAAACTGGGAAAATGCTAAAAAAGCTTACATCAGAGACGGAAATCTTGATAGAGTAAAAATGTCTGTTGATGTTTCTCACGAGCTTGAGCTAGCGCTGATCTCGGAGTGTGAAAATGCAGTATCTTGATATTGAGCAAAATTCTGATGAATGGTTTAGCGCGAGATTGGGAAAGCTAACTGGTTCTTCCGTTTCTAAGATAATGGCTAAGCCTAGCGAGTACTTGGTATTTAAATATGGTGATGATGCTTATAAAATAGGAAATCTTAAGACAAAAAAAATACTAAAAAAAGAATATACCTGCCCTTTAGAAGCTAATAACGCGATGGTAAAAATGCAATCTAAAATATCATCAAAATTCTCTCAGCCAGCAATAGACTTGGCTATAAAGATAGCTTTGGAGAAAATTACGGGAAAGCTGAGTGAGAATGACAGTATTACCAGTCGTCACATGGATAGAGGCCATATTCAAGAGTGCGAAGTAATTAGAATTTATGAAAATCAGGAATTTGTCGAGGTGACAAACGGCGGTTTTTTTGACTGCGGGAGAACCGGTTTTTCGCCCGATGGTTTAGTTTATGATTGCGGGCTTATTGAGGTGAAATCTGTGATTTCATCAGTTCAATACAAAAACATTAAACGTACTGGGATAGACCCAGCTTATAAGTGGCAAATTTTAGATAATTTAATGCAGTCTAAGCGTGATTGGATAGACTCAATCAGTTACTGTGCCGATTACCCGGAAGGAAAAAAACTGCACATCGTTAGAGTAAAAAAAGAAGACTGCTTAGACGATTTTTATTTAATTAATGAGAGAAAAAACAAGTTTTTTATTTTAATAGAAGAAATAAAGATTAATATAATGAAAGGATAGAAAATGGGCGCAAAAATTGTAGAAAAAAATGAAATACGAATGATTGATTATGGGAATGACGATAAACAATTAACTGAAATTGCGCTTTTCGCTTTGGAGGAAAAATATCAAAAAGTTCCTGATGCCGGAACGAAAAAAGGATATTCTGAAATAAAGATCGGCTTAAAGGAAATGCGCGGAATTTTAAAAAAATTAGAAGAAAAGCGGAAGGAAAAAAAGAAATCAGTTTTAATTCAAGGAAGGCTTATTGATTCTGAGGCAAAGAAAATAGAGGAATTTATTCTTAAAGTTGAGTTGCCTTATAAAATAGAAAAAGAAAAAGAAGATATAAAAATAGAACATTTGGCTCAGGCCGCTGAGGAAGAAGAGGCTAATCGTGTTTTAGCTCTTGAGAGCAAGCTAAAAGCTATCGTCGATTTTAAGGAGGGGCTTTTAGGCAAAGACCTCGATTATTTGAAAGATAGGCTACATCAAGCTAATAATATTGTCGTGAATAACATTGAATTCGAGCATTTGATTGATGATGCAAGAAAAGAAATTGAAATTTCATTAGAAACTTTGCATCTAGCAATCTCAGAGCGGCAGGAGTTTGAAGATCAGCAAGAAATACAGAAAAAAGCCCAAAAAGAAATGGATGAAAGGCAGGCTGAGCTTGATAAAAAACAGGCTATAATTGACAAAAAAGAGGCTGAGGAAAAGCAAAAAATAAGGGATTTGCAGATAGAAAAGGAAGCTCAGGATAGAGCAAAAAAAGCTTCGGAAATGGAAGCTATCAGAGTTAAGCAAGAAACTGATGATAGGGAGGCACAGCTAAAGGAGGAGGCTGAACAGGCAAAGCGTGATTTAATTGAGGCTGAGGCGCGTATAAAGCGCGAGGCAGAGCAGGAAAAACAGCGCTTAATCGACGAGGCTGAGGCCCGGGAGAGAAATAAAAAACATAAGGTCAGAATAAATAACAAAGCTGTAGAATGCTTGGTCAAAAATGGCCTAAGCGAAACAGTAGCAAAAAAAGCTGTGACAATCATTGCAAAAAAACTAGTTGATAACGTAACAATCAGCTACTAACCGAGTAACCGTCCAAGACGGACACTATTCCGCTGCCCAAGGACGGTGGCGGCTTTTTAACTTAAAATGTGAGATTATAATGAAAGAAAATATATTATTAACTGTAGGGTTATTTATTATTTCGTCCTATTTTGTAAATGCGTATAAATTGGTAAATTGTGATTTTGAGTCACCGTATAGGTGCGAGGCCATTCATGGCATTGGTCTTTTTCCAGTTTTTTCCCTAGTAACTGTATTTTTTGAGAGCGACGATGAGTGATAATTATATAGTTATTCATGCTGGTTCTATCTCAACCTTTCAGGCTGAGGTAAATTCAAAAATAAAAGATGGTTACAGTGTTTCCGGTGGAGTTTTCGTTATTCGCTTAATGGACTCATATAACTGTGATTATTTTCAGGCTATGATAAAAAAAGCCTGAATTTCCTGATATTTCATATATCAAGGTGGGATTTAAGTCGGTGCAAGATGATTAAAATTAAAAAAATAACTAAACTCAAAGTTAATTCTGTTCAATTTAAGGTTATTTGGGATAAATCTAAACGAGGAGCTAGCTTCGATTACGGTAAAAAAACGATAGAGATAGGCTGCAACAAGCTTGATGATTCTGAAATATTTGAGCTAATTTGCCATGAGATAATGGAGGTTGTGGCGTGCGAACTTTATGTTAGATTTAATAGGTTGGATGTGGCCGATGACTATATATTTGTTTATGATCACAGGCAGCACACTACCATTATGGCCATGTTTTCGGGGCTGGTTAGCCAATTTATAGCCTAATGTGCTATACTACCCATAACTAGGCCTGTGGCCGTTATTACCTTGTGGGGCATGTATGGCAGCCGGAGCGCCGACAAAATATAAACAAGAGTTTGCTGAACAAGCTCAGAAATTGTGCGAATTGGGAGCAACTGATATGCAGCTCGCCGATTTTTTTAAAGTGGTAATATCCACTATATATCTTTGGAAGATAACACATCAAGAATTTTCAGACGCCCTAAAACTTGGCAAAGAAAAGCCTAATAATAACGTTGTGAGGTCGCTTTATAACAGAGCAATGGGTTATTCGCATGAAGATGTGGATATAAGGGTAATAGATAACCAAATTATTAAAACGCCAATAATAAAGCATTACCCTCCTGATTCAACATCAATAATATTTTTCTTAAAAAATAGGCTGCCAGAAGAATTTAGGCAAAATCCTAACGCTGAAACAGGTGATAATGACCTAGCGGAGGCGCTTCTACTACTGGCTAAGCAGCTACCAAAGTGAATCCTAAGCTTAAGCGCGAAGTTGAGCGATGGTACCCGCTCAAGCCTCACAAAGTTCAACTAGAGTTAGTCGATGCTATAAAAAATGGTGTTAGATTTCCTCTAGTTCCCGCTGGCCGCCGGTCTGGAAAGACTGAGCGATTTAAGCGATTTCTCTCAAAGGAGGCCATTGAAAATCAAAACGAAATATACTTTGCCGGGGCACCAACATATGCGCAAGCTAAAAAGATATTCTGGAACGACCTAAAGTTATTAACTTTCAGCTCGACTCACATTAAAAAACCATCCGAATCTGAACTAATTATATTTATCCCAAACGGGACGCAAATCCATGTGCTTGGGCTTGATAAGCCCGAGAGAATAGAAGGTGTTAACTGGACTGGCGGTGGAATTGATGAAATTGCCGATATAAAATCAAAAGCTGTAAATGAAAACATTCTGCCGGCCCTAGACACAGAAGACCCAACAAGGCCGGGTAAATTGGCATGGTGCTGGTTTTTGGGGGTGCCTGACGGATTGAACCATTATTATGATATGTGTTGCAAAGCTGACTCCGGCGTCTCCCCGGATAGCAAAGTTTTCCACTGGAAATCTTCGGAAATTCTATCGAAGGAAGTCATCGATGCTGCTAAAGCTAGGTTGAGTACACGTCAATATTTGCAAGAATACGAGGCTAGCTTTGAGACTGCCTCGGGCAGGATTTACGAGGATTATTCAAAGGGCAACCATACTGATAGGAAAATACAGCCGCATGAGCGGCTAATTTGGATGCATGACCAGAATTACACACCTCTGAGCAGCGCTATAGGCTTGATAGAAGGTGATAATATTTACCTTCTTGATGAGATAGTGCTCACATCAGCAATCAGCAAGCAATCAGCAATGGAATTTGTTAATCGCTATGAAGATCATGAAAACAAAAATGTAATCATATACGGTGACCCAGCCGGTAGTGCCGGTGAAAAACATGCTCATGCGTCTGATTATACGGACATTGAGGACGTGCTTAGAAGTAATGGCTGGGAATTTACTAGAAAGGTCAAGAAAAAGCATCCAGCTATAAAAGATCGTCAAAATTCAGTTAGAGCAAAAATAAAGACGGCAGACGGAAATATCAGTCTGTTCGTTAATCCGGTTTTAGCTAGCTGGTGCGACAAGGGTCTATCAACCGTAGAATTACAAGAAGGCTCCACCTTCCAAGAAGACCAAAAAAACCAATATCAGCACATTACCACGGCTATTGGCTATATGGTAGACTACGAATTTCCAAGTCAAGAAATTAAAGTTAAGCTTAACGTTAAATTTGCGAGATAATCATGGCCGTAAGCACATTACATTCAAAGTATTCTGAAAACATAGCTAAAATTCGCACGGTCAGAGACTGTGTTGAAGGGTCAAGAAAGATAAAGCAAGGCAAAGAGCTGTACCTTCCAAAGCCTAACCCTGATGATGTTTCGGAAGAAAATAGAAATCGATATATCGACTATATTACTCGAGCAAATTTTATAAATTTCACTGGCCATACCCTAGAGGGGTTGCTTGGTATGGTTTTCAGAAAAGACCCAGAAATTAAGCTGCCATCATCTATCGAATATTTAATTGATAATGCGGATGGAAACGGACTAAGTCTTAAGCAGGTTGGCCAGTCGGTAGTTAGCGAGATTGCACAGGCTGGCAGACACGGTCTTCTGACTGATTACCCGCAAGCTGAAAGCGGCTTAACGAAATCAGAAGTAACAAATCTTGGTTTGTTGGCCACTATAAAATCATACAAGGCTGAGTCAATAATAAATTGGAGGACAATAACCAGAGGCTCTACAACTATGCTGTCTCTGGTTGTGCTGCTTGAGCCAACGGAAGTTATCAAGGATAGTGACAATGAAGTTTCCTTCGATATAGATGTAGTTGACTACTATCGTGTGCTGTACATTGACAAAGGAGTTTACAAACAAAGGCTTTATGATAACAATGAAAAACTTATTCAAGATGAAATAATCCCAAATAATGAAAGAGGCGAGCCTTGGAATTTAATTCCCTTCGTTTTTGTTGGCTCAGAAGAAAATGATGTAAATATAGATAAAATTCCAATTTACGACATAGCAGAAATAAATATATCACACTACCGAAACAGCGCTGACTTTGAAGAAAGTTCATATCAAATAGGACAGCCAACGCCCGTATTGTCAGGTCTAAATCAAAACTGGGTTGACGAAAATATGAAAGGCGGCGTAATGCTTGGCTCAAGATCGGCAATTCTGTTGCCAGAGGGCGGTGGCTCGTCTTTATTGCAAGCAAATCCTAATCAAATGCCGGAGCGAGGGATGGAAATGAAAGAGGCCCAAATGGTGATGATTGGTGCCCGCATAATTCAAGACATGGGCGGAAATGAGACGGTTGATGCTGCCAGTATGCGAAATGCCGGGCAAAACTCAAAGTTATCACTGATAGTCACAAATACAAGAAACGCGCTGATGCAATGCTTGGCATGGGCAACCGAATATATGGGCGGAGACCCTGAACAAATCGAGCTAGAGTTTAATAAGCAGTTTTATGATAAATCTATTGACCCGCAAGCCGTTATTGCTGACATCCAGCTATTAGACAGGGGTGTTATTGCTAAGAAAGATTTGCGTCGAAACTTGAGAAAGGCTGACAGAATAGCCGATGATAGAACAGACGAGGATATTGATTCGGAGGCACAGGCTTCTAGCCCTATAGAATAATGTCCGCTAGAGATCACCTAATTGACATTGCAACAAGGCATCAGGTGCTTGTTCAGCGCTACTCTTCTGGCCAAGCCAATGAGGCTAAAAAGCTAATAAAAAGGCTTCGCAGAGAGATTGTTGCTAGGTTATCTGATGAGCCTACGAAATTTCAAATAAATAGGTTAAACCCATTGCTCATATCATTAAATGAGCTTTACGATAGCGTATTTTCAGACTTGTCCACAAGCATTAATTCTGCTTCATTTGATTTCTCATTAAGCGAAATGAGATTTTCAGAATCCATGATTAATTCTACCGTTGTTGATTCGGTGATTGTTTCGTTGCCAAGTACTCAGCAGCTACAATCTGCATTGATTAGCAGCAAAATGAATGTCAGGCTTTCAAATTCAAGCGTGACAATAAATCAGGCAATTCAGTCGTTTGCTAACAAGAAGTCGCTAGAAATAACAAGAACTGTAAATGATTCAATTTTATTGGGTGACACTACTCCTCAAATATCTAAAAAAGTATCTGAGCTAATGAATGTTAAGCACACTAGAGAGGTTGAGTCACTTGTTAGCACGGTGGTTAACCATTCGTCTAATGTCGCTCGAAATTTAGTCTACGATGAGAATCAAGATATATTAGATGGGTATGAATGGGTAAGCACTCTTGATTCAAAGACCACGCTTGTGTGTTCTGGACGTGACGGCAAAACTTACAACATTAATGCAGGGCCGTTTCCGCCTGCACACTTCAAGTGTAGATCAACCACAATTCCCGTTGTAAACTCAAATTTTACAGTAGTTAAGTTGGCTGGTATGCGGCCGCAATCTGGTGACACTAGCGGGAGAACTAGTGGCAAAACAACTTATGGGCAATGGCTCAAAAAACAGTCTAAAAAGTTTCAGCAAGAAGCTTTAGGCCCGGAGCGAGCAAAGCTATTTAGGTCTGGAAAATTAAAGATAGACCAGTTTACAGATGAGCTTAGCGGTGACACGTTAACGTTAGATGCTCTCGAATCAAAATACCCTTTGGCATTTGAATTAAATTAGCATAATTTTCCTTATTTCTATTGGCGTTTAAGTATCTTTTCTGCCTTCTTTTGTCTATTTTTGGGCTATTTATCATGAAAATATTAGCGGGAGTTTCCTGTATTGTTTTCAATGCCTCGCTAATAGGTCTGGATTTTCCGTAAAAATACCTAAGATATGACTCAAATCCAGCATCAATAAAAGAATCTCCAACTTTAATTTTCTCACTCTCAATTTGAATAAGCATAGCCATATACTTTGATTTCTTTCTTAATTCTTGTTTTTTCATAAAATTCCTAGAGAAAATAAATTGATCGAAGTTAATTATATCAACTTATTTTGAAGTGTTAAGTTGATATCCTGTGTAAATCCTGTGCATAAGTTGTGCATATGTGGATAACTTATGCTATATTCTGTTTATATCCTGTGGATAACTATAGGCTAGTGGCCAAAGAGAAGAAAATATGAAGTTTAGAAATCAATTCCTAAAGTACCAAATTAACCAAAATGATGATGGTGGTGAACAAGGTGGAGGAGGTGGCGGTGAGGACTTGTCGGGTCAGGTAGAAGACCTTAAGAGCCAGCTTAATAAGCTTCAATCGAAAAATAACGAATTATTGGATGAGACAAAAAAAGCTAAGAATGAGCGTAAAGCAGCTCAAGAAGATGCTAAGAACAAGGCTGAGGCCGCATTAAAAGAAGCCGGCGATTACAAGGCTCTTTATGGCTCAGCAGAGGAAAAATATAATGATCTTAATGATCGATTTGAAAAGTTAAACATTAGCAATGCTAATGAAAAAATAAGCAAGGCAGCTTTGCTCATGGCAAATGAGCTTGCGAATGGATTTAACGCAGAATTATTGAGTGAGCAAATTAGCAAGAGGATGAGATTCCAAGATGGGGGGATCAAAGTCACTAATGAAAATGGTGATTTGACAGTCTCATCTTTGGATGATTTAAAGCAAGATATAAAATCAAATGAGAGGTTTTCCGGTTTATTGGCAGGAAATCAATCTAGCGGAGGCGGTGCTTCCGGCGACAAAGGTAAGAGCGGCGGTGCTGCGCAAGATAAAACACATGACGAGGTGCTGGCTATGCAGCCGCACGAACGAGCGCTTTATTTTAAGAAAAAGCGCGAAAAAAATTAAAGGTGAATTAAAATGTCAGAAGACAATTTAGCAGCAATAATGTCAAATGTTTACGAGGCTATGGATATCATTAGTCGTGAGCCAATCGGTATGGTTGGTTCTGTTACCGTTTCCGCAAGCAGTCAGCGCGTAGCGCTAAATCAAAATATTGCGGTGGATATTGAGCCGGAAATTGTCGGTGTCTCCGTCGTTCCTGCTATGACGCCTCCTGAACCAGCAGACTTAACGCCAGAAGTTGAAAATATTGTAATTACAAAGGCGGAAGCTTTTCCATTTAAAATAACTGGTGATAGCCAGAAAATATATGACACTAGCTCCGGCTGGATAAGCGCCCGAACAAATAGAATTTTGCAGGCCATGAGAACGGCTTCTAATGCAGTTGAAGCTGATTTAGCTGCACTTCATACTCAATTTGGTCGGGCTTACGGTACACCCGGCACAACTCCATTTTCATCTACAACCGCAGATTCAGCTCAGTTGGGAAAAATACTAACCGATAATGGCGCCCCGGCAAATGAGCGTAAGCTTGTTATAGATACAACTGCCGGAGTGAATTTGCGTTCACTGGCATCGCTAACTAAGGCAAATGAAGCGGGTACCACCGACACGCTAAGGCTTGGAAGCCTGTTAGACCTTAACGGTTTTAGAATTTCTGAATCTGGAAAAATAAATACATCGGTAGCAGGTACTGGTGCATCTTACCAAACTACTGCCGCTTTTGCGGTTGGTGATACAAGTATAACGCTTGACACTGGCACGGGCACCATTCTGGCTGGCGATTGCATCCAATTCGCAGGCGATAGCAATATTTATGTTGTCCATACTGCGCTAACTGCTGGCACTGTGATAATCGCTAAAAACGGGCTTAGAGAATCGTTATCTGATAATACAGCCGTTACTGTTATTGCAGCAGCCGCCAGAAATATGGCTTTCAATCGGTCTGCCATCGTTTTGGCTGCTCGGCCTATTTCTATGCCTGATGACGGTGATGCAGCAACCGAAGTTGAGATGATTGTTGACCCGGTTTCGGGCTTGCCTTTTGAGATAGCGCACTACAAAGGCTATCGAATGAACAGGTGGGAGCTTAACCTTGCTTGGGGAGCAAAGGTCATTAAGCGAGAGCACACAGCTTTGTTGTTAGGTTAAATTTAGAGGGCTGAAACGCCCTCTTTTTTCTAAATTGGAGTTAAAAAATGTCACACGGTAAAGTTAAAACTGTCAGTATAAAATCTGATTCTAAGTCTGGTTACACGGTAATTAACGAGTCTGAATTTGATGAAAAAAAGCACAAGATTTTTATTGTTAAAACTGTTAAAACTGTTAAAACTGTAAAAAAAGACGACAAGCCTGAATAATGGCTGTAATTGTCACAGAAAATGGGAGCGGCCTTGCTTCTGCAAACAGCTATGTTTCTGAGGCCGATTGCACGTTTTATGCAACAGATAGAGGTGCGTCTATATCTGGTGTTGTGGCTGACTTATTGATTAAGGCAATGGATTATATCGAGTCAAATAATTTTATAGGCAGGAAAAAAACAATGTCACAAGCGTTGCAGTGGCCTAGATATGATGTTGTTATTGATGGTTTTTACCCTGAAAGCACAGAGATACCTCTGTTACTCAAAGACGCATTGTGTGAGGTTGTCATAGGCATTGATGGCGGCACAAATCCGCTCGCGAACGTTCCACGTGAAACGGTTAAAGAAAAGGTCGATGTCATTGAGGTAGAGTATTCTGCATCAGCTAGGCCTCAAACTTATTTGCTGGCAGCGGAAACAAAATTGAAAAAGATAACTAAATCTAATCAAAGTAGAGCGATTCGTGGTTGATTTTTCTGCCTTAGCCGATACAGCTCAAAGGCTGTTATCTAGCAATGGGCAAACTTTGATTTTTACTAGGCAAATTGTTGCCAGTTCTGACCCAGTCACTGGAATAAATTCTTATGCGTTATCAAATTATTCTGGAAAAGGTGCCGGTTTTGATTATATTAATTCAGAGATTGACGGAGAAGTTATTAAAAAAGGCGACGTTAGAATTGTCTTAGAATCTGTTGATACAAAGCCATTACAAAACGATAAGGTCACATACAATGGTTCTGTATATCGAGTCATGAATATTGAAGAGGTCTCTCCCTCCGGGGTTGTCGTAATATATAAATTACAGGTAAGAAAATGAGCTTATCATCAGATTTAGCTGCATTTTCTAAAAAAACCGAAGCAGCCGGAGAGAAAGTTTTTAGAGGGTCGGCTTTAGAAATTTTATCAACAGGTATAAAGAGGACTCCTGTTTTGTCAGGTCGGTTGCGAGGCAACTGGTTTACAAAAATTAATAAAATAGATGGCTCATCATCCGATGGGAGGAGTGCAAATAAATCCATATCAAATGCTGTCATAGAGACAGGAAAGGCTAAGTTAACAGATGTCATCTACATGGTTAATAATTTGCCTTATGCGGCTGAGATTGAAAGAGGCAGTAGCAAGCAA
>Ga0256847_1000241_pt1 | contig 37562 bp, 35 predicted proteins | sample TeddybearmetaG_FD_189099 | JGI IMG/M metagenome (GOLD analysis project Ga0256847, IMG submission 189099) | Hydrothermal vent microbial communities from East Pacific Rise, Pacific Ocean - Teddybear | ecosystem: Environmental > Aquatic > Marine > Hydrothermal vents | place: Pacific Ocean: East...
AATTGACCAATGTATCTGGATCTGGATTCTGACTGAACGTCTTCAAGTGATGGTGATCACTTCTAATGGTGACTGTCCATGACTTCTTATGAACATCTATCCCAGCATAAATTGTTTGTCCACTAAAATCTGAATTTGTACTTTTACTTCTGATGAGGTGAGGGTTTAGTTAATTAATAAATTGTTTGATTTAAATTTAACTATTCTTCAGCTCATGACTTTTATACAAACATATCTACTTTGCGGTTAAAAAAGTCAACTTCTAACTATTTTAAAATACAACCACTTACCTCTATATCACAACCACTTATACGATAAATTTTTCTTTTTAGACAAAAGCTTGTACTTTAGGGTCACCATTAAATCCCGGTGCGACACCTATTGATAGAGACTCACAAAGATATTGATACGATGATTTCAAAAATCCGATCGGGTAAATCTGGTCGAGATGAGGCAATTGAAAAATTGTATTATGACGAGGTGTTGCGTAAAAAGATTAGTATTGTTTTGAATCGTTATGGCGGTCAAAAAACGGACTTCGACGATATCTTTAATGTTTCCTTGATGCAATTTGTAAAAACGGTGGTCAAAAACAAAGACATGGTGATCACTACATCCCTACATGCGTATATATGCGGAATAGCAAAATTTGTGTGGATGAATAAATCGAAGAAGGAAAACAAAATTCGTGTTGAGGACATAGATGACCAATATGATATCCAATCTGATACCACCCCAGAAAGCCTCTTGCTTGACCAAACAAAAATTGAACAGCTCGATGGCCTACTCCAAAAACTAGGCAAAAACTGTAAGGAAGTGCTCATGCATTGGGCCAATGGATATAGCATGAAAGAGATAGCGGAGATGATGAATTATAAAAGCGATAATATGGCAAAGAAGAAAAAATATAAGTGTTTTAAAGAATTGTTGGAATATCTGGAAGCCAATCCAGACATTAAAAAAGCATTGAGATAGTGGAAAACGTCTACGAACATATCGATGATTATATGAATGGCTTGCTAGAGGGCGAGATGCTCAGCCAATTTGAGTCTGAGATGAATACTAATGCTTCTCTAAAGAAAGCTGTGGAAAACTATGCTTCTGCTAAAGCGATAAGTGAAGGATTGTTGGAAGTAGATATGATGGAGACTTTGAAGCGATTGAAGGATTCAGAAAAGGGACTTAAAAAGGGAGGTTCTTCAGATAATATAAATAGTGGAAACCAGGGCACAGAGATGAAGACACCAAAGATTACTCGTCGATTCTGGCTAGCAGCAGCTTTTTTTATTGGATTGCTTGCTGTTACAAGTTTGTGGATTATGGATACGAATGCTAAAGCACTAGACAAAGATTATATTTTGGCCAATTACATAAGACCGATAGATGAAGATGCAACTAAAAGCTCAGATACTAATGGGAGGACTAATTTTGAAGAAGGTAAACACCTGTTTTCGCTCAATCGATTTGAGGAGAGTATTCCGTGGTTTGAAAGTTACCTTTCGGAAGTTTCTGAAAAAAAATTGATGAGTCGGGGTTACTTTTGGTTGGGTGCTGCTTACTTAGAATCGTGGAGAGTGGAAGAAGCCCGAGAAGCGTGGGAGAAAAGTGAGGAAAGAGGGGTGGAGGAGAATTTGAAACTTTTTAAAACCTACTAAATTATATTAAAATGAAAATATTTTTAACTCTTATTTCAGTTTTGCTGTTGTCAAGTTGTCTAACGAAGTCACATTTTGATACTAGAACGAACTCAATAGAAAATAGGATAGATAATATTAATTTTAAAAGCCCAAATAAATTTGAAGAAATTGATGGTAAAATCTATATTGGAAAGGGTAAAATTGAATATTTCAGCAATAGTATTGAAAAAAGTGGAATAATTAGATTTTATGATACTGATTCAGAGTTAACATTTAATGATGCAATATTATATTTTGCTACAACTAATGATGATTTTAATAGAGGAGATATTGTTTATTTCAATGTACAAATTCAGGATCAAAAAGCTTTTGCTAAGAATATAACTACAAATTCTGCTAGGTTTGAGCCTATGGAATATAAAGAGGAATTTATTTCATTTAATTTGCATTCAAATTTATGGCATGCTCCCGTTAGTGAGCATAGGTTTGGACATATAAAACCTAAAGCAGGGGCTCAAGTTAAACCATTTGAAAATTTTCAGATCATTGAAGGCACAATAATTTTCTATAGAAACGAACAAACTAGCGAGTTATCGCAGGACTCTTTAAATGTTTGGATTTTAGGAGATAGAGATTATGATTATTTCCCACCAAATTTGCCGAACCCATCAAATTCTTTAAACAGATATACAATTGGTTATTTAACAGACTCTAAAGGAGACATAAGAGAACATTTAGATAAAAATATTGCTGTTGAGTTTTTAATTACACATTCACATTAAACATTAAAACAATGAGCAAACAATATATCAATCAGAATGGAGATTTGTTTACGGACATGTCTTCCTTAAGTATGCCCTTAATAGTACTTCCTGAAGGAGGAAGTATGTACATTAAAACTGATAATAACTCAAACAATAACAAAGATCCAGAAAAAGGTCTTGAGGTACATTTTGATTCCACCTTTAGTGATACTAAAAAACAAAAATTATCCGAATTCATCCAATTAATGTTTGGACTATTTTATATGCCAGAAAGAATCAAAATGACAGAAAATCGCGGTATAAAAATATCTATTGATACAGAATCCAAGTATGAACACAATGATAAATTAATAAAATTTAGATATGATAATGATCAGAATTCGAGTCTTTTCCCTCTCATTCATGAATTACTTCATGCATGCATTGCAGAAATAAATTTTTCTTTAAGAAATAAGCATTCAAATAGAATTTATAAAGGCTTGTGTAACAATTTACTCATATTTTCTGCTAACTCTCCTGGAGGGTTGGTAGATATTAAAACACTATTGCGTGCAAATTTTAAATCGCCCGTAAATTTTTACCCTAGTGAACTTAAGTTTTTGATTCCTCCTGTTCATTTCATTTATAAAATATTCACTCAGCAATGTTCAATTTTAGAAGAAACACAAATAATAAATAAAACTTCTCGTATTTTAAATGAAAAAGGAAGAAAGGTAGATATAATAAATACAAGAAAAGGCATGAAAAAGCATGAAAATAATGAGGAATTGGAAAGGTTTTTTAATGAAAAGTTTAGTGCTGAGTATGAGTTTTTAAAGAAATATGTAAGAGGACCAAAACAGGAATATGTAAAGAAAAATACAGCTATAGCAATTGCAAGAACGTCGAAAAAGGAAATCATGCAACATAAATAGAAAATTTAAATTATGCCTAAATCGGGATTTAAAGTTTTATTTTTCTTTCTACTCATCACTACTTTAGGTTGCAATAATAAATCTTCGCAAAATCGATTAAATAAAACTCAGCAAAAATTTGAACAATGTTTGTATGAATGGAAAAATTGTTCTGAGCTTTTGACAACTCTCGATGATGGCACGAATTTTACAAATTACTTTAAAGGAATTTGGTTCTCCAGAATGGGAAAGCATGAAATTGCCGATAGTTTATTTAAAACTTGTTATGAGTATTTTACTAAAACGGATATAACCAATGAAAGAACACAAACATTTTTTTTAGAGTATTTAAGTAACCAAATTCACCTAGAAAATAAATTGAATATTATTGAAGAGGAAAGACTTCTTCAATTAGTTAGACCAACGAACCCTAAACATCAATCTTTTATCATTGCTCTTCTTCTTGTAAAGGCATCAAAGCTGATGGAGTTAAGAGAAGTTAATTATTCATATTCCACAATTTTATATTCAATTTATTTACAAAATAAGCATGAAATTGAAAATTATGATTTGATATTTATCCCTTATTATTATTTGGGTATTTTAGATTTAAGAGAAGGAAAAATTGAAAAGGCTAGTTTAAACTTTAATAAAGCATACAAAATTTGTCGAGTTTTAGATGAACCTATATGTAAGAAAATTCTACTTTTGTCAAATTTTATTCTGCCAAATGAAAACAATTCACCATCCCAATTATTTATTGAGTCAATAAAGGTAGATCCATCTTCTGCGTCAAAAATTTACAATGATATAGAAACTCATTTATCATATTTACTTCCGAAAAAAAATTCTACATTCTCTACAAAGTCATTTTTTGAACGTATATACATGATTGAAAATCTGGTTGAGAATAATAACCTTGAAGAAGCAGGTTCTTATCTAGATTCTTTATATCATTTTGACATTCCTAACCAATACAAATTTCTGTCACATTTTATTTCTGCAAAAAACTATCAAAAACAATATAAATTAACATGTCATCCAAATTATTTGAAAAAATCAAATCGTATGGCAAACGAAGCATTGATTTTTTTTAATGCGAATAGCGATGAGCAAAATTTACATTTAGCAGATTATCAATTTCGAATTAATAACATTTTACTGGAAAATATATATTCAAAAAATAAAATAGATGTGAATTTTTTGGCAAGTGCTAAACAAAGTTATAGTCGTATATTAAACATCTCTTCAACATTGGAAGATAAAATCGTATCTGATGCGCAAATGGAAAAATATTCTGATTTAGTTCAAAGCATTGAAAGGCTAGAGCTCGATATTAATAATTATAATGATATTACCTCATATAATACATCTTCTTTTGAATTATTATACAACTTACACAATGAGCGACATCAATTTTTAAAATCAATAAAAAACGGTAAACCAAGTAATAAAGAAGATATCCAAAACCCAGAAAATGAAATTTTAGATTTTGTAAAAGATAATGATATTCTAGTCATTGATATTATTGCAACAGATTCCAATTATTATATTACTTCAGTTTGTTCAGATTCGGTTTTCATGCAAAAACTCAATAAGAGTGTCATTGATTCATTAATTGATCAACTTAAAAGAGAAATTGAAAACAAGATAACAACAAATAAAAGAGTTCCTTCACAAGCAAAACTATTTAAGATATTTCGTCAATTTCTTAAAAGTAAGTATAAAAATATTATTGTTATACCAGATCAAAAAACAACAGAACTGCCGTTTGAGCTGTTAGAAATAGCAAAAGATTCTTTTGGTAATCCGCTTTACGTATGTGATTACTTCAATGTTTCATATAATTTTAATATTCGTAATATTTGTGTTCCAAATATAAACTATCAATCTTCAATTGCTTCAGTATTTAGCTTTACAAGTCAGAATACTATTTTGAACCGTAAGCCTCTAATAGTTAATGAGCAACCACATGGGTATAAAGAAGCTTTAGAAATAGCTCAATTGAATTTCAAAACCTCGATTTATTCTGGTAAAAAACTAAATAAAGAGACAATTTTTAAAAACTTAGATACTTCTATTTTGCATTTCTCTACACATGCATCTTCTAGTTCAAGTAATATATTAGACAACTATATGTATGTAAGAGACAATAATGGAAACCCTGAAAAAATGTATGGTTTCGAAGTAAAACATAAAAAAATAGATAATAGTTTGGTAATTCTAAGTTCCTGCAATAGCGGTACAGGTACATACAAACCAGGCGCTGGCGTCTTCTCCCTCTCTCGCGACTTTCTCCAAGCAGGAGCCCAAACAGTAATCAAATCCCTATGGGCAGTAAATGAAGCTTCCACAGCAGAATTAATGGTTGATTTTCATAGGAACTTTACTCAAGGTCACACCGCATCAATGGCCCTCACTCTCGCCAAACGTAAACTTAAAAAAGATCCAAAATACGCCCACCCCTACTACTGGGCAGGCTTTGTCCTCGAAGGAAACCCCAATGTATTTCTAGAAATAGAATAACAAACCCTCGACCTTTACCAACTCAAATAGAATTATCTTTTAAGGTTATAATTAGCGCCTAAATAGTCACTTCATTCAAAGACAATGTTCTTTCTTATCCCAAATTTTCGATCACGCCTACGACGCTAACATAAAAAAAAACTTTGTTTTAAAACTTTGGACGGCTATCTATTCATTCGCCGGGATGATATAAATTTTATAAAATCCGAAGATGTCTACGCTTATATATACAATGATAAATCCAAGCTCTTTGTAAATTATTCATTGAAAGTCTTAGAGCAAAAACTATCCTCAGAAATTTTTATCAGATGTCATAGAAGTTATTTGGTCAATATTGATAAGGTGGTAAAATTTATTACAGCTGCAAATTTTAAGTTGTTGCTAGAGAATGGAATGGAAGTGCCTATTTCGAGAAATAAAAAGAAGATTGTAGCAGAAAAAGTAGGAATAGAAGATTAATTGTGCTTTGAATAAATCTTGGATTCAGGGGTAACCTATTTGTCAAACTATTACACCCATTAATGAATACTCAGATTAACTCATCAAAAAACACAACTGGTAATATCAGATGTGAAGGAAAAAAAGTCTGATGACATTCTTTCCAAAGAAAATGCAGTTGGATAAGGATTAGGAAATAGAACCTACCCCTGAATGTCCCAATTTAAAGATAGAGGAAGAAGGTGAAAATCCTCAATAAAATAATAGAGTAGCCATAACTTTAAAATTTATTAATATGCCTAGTTACAAAATTGATAGTTATTCTGTAAGACTATGGTCAAGTAGAAGAACAAATAATCTTAGCCCTGGTACTGCTTTAGCAGGAATTTATTTTTATGAAGGCAACAAGTATCGTGGATACGCCTATTTTTTTGCTGACGATACTTCGTTAAACCCACCAATTTATCAAAATAATGGAAGGATTTTTGTTCATTTTAATATTAGCCAATTTCAGGAAATATCAAACATTATAAGGAATGAAAAACCAATATATTTGTACTATTATAGTCCTTCAAATGCAGGAATTCAAACAGGTAGAGAACCAGTTGGAGAAGAAGAATCTTAACTTTATCATAAATTCACATATGTGCATGTAGGTTAAAAGGGGTATGCGAAAATGAACAACTTTTGCATTCCTCTTATCAAACTAATCTCTTACAATTAAAACTCAGATAGGTTTCATATTTTTTTTGATTTACTGCTTGAACAACGACCAAAGTCCTACATTTCAACTTGGTAAATTCAAAACACTAAAGATGAAACCTATTTTTATGATATTGTTTCTATTGACATTTTTCCAGAGTAATGCTCAGAAGATGAATGCAAACGAAATTATCAATTCATCTATCAAAAAGCATATAGGAGACCAATATCAAAACGCGCACTTCCTCCAAGCAGGTGTCCAAACTGTAATCAAATCTTTTTGAGCAGTAAATGAAGAGTCAACGGGAGAATTCATGGTAGATTTCCATAAAAATTTCGTCTCAGGACATTCTGCCTCTATGTCTCTAACCCTCGCCAAACGCAAACTCAAACAAAATCCAAAATTCGCCCACCCCTACTACTGGGCAGGCTTCATCCTAGAAGGTAACCCTAACGTATTTCTAGAAAAAGAATAACAAACCATCTCCTTTATTCCCAACTCAAATAGAATTATCTTTTAAGGTTACAATTAGCGCCTAAATAGCCACATCATTGAAAGACAATGTTCTTTCCAATCCCAAAAATTTCGATCACGCCTACTAAACACGAAGATGAAAAAAAAACTCTGTTTTAAAACTTTGGACGGCTATCTATTCATTCGCCCGGATGATATAAATTTTATAAAATCCGATGATGTATATGCCTACATATACAATGATAAAACTAAACTTTTTGTCAATTATTCTTTGAAAGTTTTGGAACTGAAATTACCAGAAGAAAATTTTGTTAGATGCCATAGAAGTTATTTGGTCAATATTGATAAGGTGGTAAAATTCATTCGAGCATCAAATTTTAAATTGTTGTTGGAGAATGGACTAGAAGTACCAATTTCGAGAAATAAAAAAAGGGAAGTCATCAAGAAATTAGGGATTGATAATCAGTTTTGAATAGAAATAATTGGATTCAGGGGTAACCTTTTGAATGGTTAATTGACACTCACTCTTGAAATCATTTATTAAATCAACCTAAATAAACTAATATGGAAAAATTAAATTTATCTAAAGTACAGTTATCGATTGCCGATGTACAGGAAAAAAACTCTGATGACTTGCTTTCAAAAGAAAATGTTGTAGGCTATGGAATTGGTAAGAAAATATCAAATGGAAAACAATCATCAAAAGATTGCCTTACTGTTTTTGTCACCTCAAAAGTAGACGTTGGAAATTTATCATCCAATGACATGGTCCCGTCCAAATTTGGAGACATCCAAACAGATATAGTCGAAGTCGGGCAAGTATTTGCACAAAGTGATCCTTCTTTAAGAAAGAAGATAAGACCTGCTGAAGGAGGGTATAGTGTGGCTCATTTTAAGGTAACAGCGGGTACAATAGCTACTTGTGTAGTTGACAGGAAACCATCGCCAGGTGTTCCTAAAAAATACTACATCCTTTCGAATAATCATGTTTTGGCCAATTCTAATAATGCTAATATTGGTGATCCTATTTATCAACCGGGACCTGCCGATGGAGGAACAAAAAAATGCACAATAGCTAGACTTTCTAAGTTTGTACCCATCAAGTTTAATGGTAAATGTAATTATGTGGATGCAGCTATCGCCGAAGGTGATCTTTGTAATTTGGATAGAGAAGTTTATTGGTCTGGATTTGTAAATGAGGTAGCTTGGGCTAAAGTTGGTGATATATTGCATAAAACGGGAAGGACAACAGGCCATACAACAGGAAAGGTTTTGGCAATAAACGCTACTATAAATGTAAATTACGGTGGTGGTAAAATTGGAAAATTTTGTCGCCAAATCATAACTACAGACATGAGTGCGGGTGGAGACTCAGGCAGTCTTACAATAAATGAGAAAGGACAAGGAGTAGGTCTTTTATTTGCCGGATCATCTACAATTACAATTCACAATCATTTGCCTTATGTTATGGCATTGCTTAATATTAAACTCCATTAAATAGAAAAGGCGTATTAAGGGAATTTCTTTAATGCACCTTTAGTTTTAATTTATGACAACCCCGATGGACTTGCCTCGGAGTTGTCATAATTAAGGATTTTATCACTTGTAAATAGCAAAATGAAATATCTCATATTGACTTTTCTCTCAATAACATTATTAAATTGTACCAGTATGAAAAATCTAACTTTTGATCAAGCACTGAGCAAAGCCCAAGAATGGGTAGGTCAAGATGATATATATGCTGTAGGTGAGTCATTGGATAAAAAAGGTAATAAGGTCATTTTAGTTTTTGCCAGCGATACAGCCACAGTTTCCAAGATTTTACCCAAAGTTTTTCATGGACATAAAGTTTCCTTTTACCACACAGGAGTTATAGTTCCTCAGGACTTTGGTGAAGAGGAATAGGTAATAAATGTGTTTGCCTCTAAAATGATATTTTATACACTCTGAGAGGTGTTTCAAACTAAGTCCAAGCTTTTTGAAAATAATAGTGTCAGTGAAATAACAAATTGTACAGGATTCATACTAATTTCGTTTTCTGCTTAAACAAGTTCCAAAACCAGGTATTGTATTAAGAAGAATTAAAAATCAAAGTATGAAACCTATTTTTATGTTATTGTGTCTCTTGACATTTTTCCAGACTAATGCTCAGAATATGGATGCAAACGAAATCATCAATGCATCCATTAAAAAACATGGCGGTGACCAATACCAGAATGCTCATTTCGCCTATGACTTCCGAAAATATCATTACGAATATCATTATGTAGATGGCAAATTCAAATATGAGCGACACACTAAAGATGGTAAGACAAAAGATATCCTCACAAACGAAGGTTTCAAAAGAACAGTAGACAATAAGGAAGTCGAATTGACAGAAAAGAAAATCAGTGGATATTCAAATAGTGTAAATTCTGTACACTACTTCGCCTTTCTTCCCTCGTTCTTAAATGACGATGCAGTAAACAAAAAGCTAGTCGGAGAGGTTACCGTTTTAGGAAAAGACTACTACAAAATTGAAGTGACTTTCGATCAAGAGGGTGGAGGAGATGATCATGATGATGTGTACATGTATTGGATTGGAAAAGAGGACTATTCTCTGGATTATTTGGCCTATTCATTTCATGTGAATGGTGGAGGTGTACGATTCAGATCTGCTTATAATAAAAGGACTATTGGTGGCATTATATTTCAAGATTACATCAATTACAAACATGATAAAGAGACTCCTGTTTCAGATCTTGATGGACTTTTTGAAAAGAAAGAACTTATTGAACTTTCCAAGATAGAATTAGTGAATATTGAAAAAATATAACAGCATTTAAAAACGATTAAAAATCTGAGGAGGATTATAGAGCATTTTATTTGGAATAAATACTTAATTTGAATGCGTAGATTTCTCCACGATGGTCGAAATTTGGTAAACCATAGCATTATCGTCCCTCCATTTCAGTCGGGATGACAATTGCTCCATTTCAGTCGGGATGACAAAGTCAAAAGACAAAATTAAAGACACCCATATATTGTACACATTTTATAAGCGACTTAGCAGTTCTGCGATTTAGCAATTCAGCAAACTATTTGCAAAAGAAATAAAATAAGACCAAAATAACCTCAATACAATTTGCCCTGCTAATTTTGCACTGAAGAGAAAGTATACAATGACAAGAAAAGCAGCATTAATCATCCTTGATGGATGGGGACATGGATTAAACCCCGAAGTAAGCGCACTCGCACAAGCAGATACACCATTCGTAGATAACCTTTACCACCAATACCCAAACGCAGAATTGGTAACATTCGGCGAAGAAGTCGGTCTGCCAGAAGGACAAATGGGCAACTCAGAAGTAGGGCATTTAAATATTGGTGCGGGAAGAGTAGTATACCAGGAATTGGCTAGAATAAATAGAGAGATTCGAGAAAACACACTCCGAGATAATGTAGTCTTGCAAACGGGCATTCAAAAAGCGAAGGCGACTACGAAGAGAATTCATTTATTGGGTTTGGTTTCGGATGGAGGTGTACATTCTCATATCAATCACTTGTTGGCATTGTGCAAAATCTTGAAAGATGAGGATGTGGAGGTATTCATTCATGCATTTTTGGATGGTAGAGATACCGATCCTAAGGGAGGATATGATTATTTATCCACTGTTCAAAATGCGATTGAAGGAACTAATGCTAGGATTGCCACAGTAGTGGGGAGGTATTATGCGATGGACAGGGACAATAGATGGGAGCGTGTCCAAAAAGCATATCACTTATTGGTAAATGGAAAAGGGGAATTATCTGGTGATATGTTATCTTCTGTGAAGGCGCAATATGAAGCTGGAATTACCGATGAATTCATGGAAGCTCTTCAAAAAACTGAAGACGGCAAAGCAATTGGAAACTTAGAAAATGATGATACCGTCATCTTTTATAATTACAGGACAGATAGACCGAGAGAATTGACGAAGGTGTTGACTCAGGAACATAATCATGAGTTCAATATGCACACATTGAATCTCAATTTCTTGACGATGACGAGCTATGATGCAAGCTTCAAGGGATTGCATATAATATTCGAAAAAGATAATTTAGTAAATACAATAGGGGATGTCATTGCTCAAAAAGGATTGAGTCAAGTACGTATTGCTGAGACTGAAAAATATCCACATGTTACCTTCTTTTTCTCAGGCGGAAGAGAAGAACCTTTTGAAAATGAAACAAGAATTATGGCAGCATCACCTGATGTGCCAACCTATGACTTGAAGCCAGAAATGAGTGCCCAAGAAGTCACAGATAAATTAATAGCAAACATTAAGGAAGAAACACCAGATTTCATCTGTCTGAATTATGCGAATACGGATATGGTCGGACATACTGGAGATTTTGAAGCGGGGAAGAAAGCGGCGACATTCATAGATGGATGTTTGAGTCGATTGGTGCCAGTGATGCTGGATCATTATTATTCGATTATAATTATTGCCGATCATGGGAATAGTGATATTATGATCAATCCTGATGGATCGCCGAATACTGCTCATACTACTAATATGGTTCCAATATTCTTTCTTACAAATGATGAGGAATTGAAAGGGTTGAAGGTTCGGAATGGAAAGTTGGCGGATGTGGCGCCTACTTTATTGAAGGTGATGAATGTAGAGAGTCCTGAGGAGATGGATGGGGAGGTTTTGTTGGGTTGATTTAGAAGCAATTTCTTTTGTGTTGAAGTGTTACGCAGCGTTAAGAACAAAATGGGAATAGAAAGAACTAGACTTTCTATTCCCATTATTGACAAGCACAAAGGACTAATTATTTTTTGATAATACGCTGGTTGTTTAATACCTGTTCTTCGTTCTGAATAAGGATAAAATACATACTTCAATTTGGATTTTAAACATTTGTTGCCGAAATTATTCAAGTAAACATGTATTAACTTTATAGACATATTCATGTTTTAAACTTTTAAAAATGTTAAAGGAAATTTCCTAGTCCTATTTTGGGACCTATACCCTATGTATGTATTTGTGAAAAAACTGAAAATTAAGTCGATATAAATATTTTGCATTTTTTACAGAATTAGCTTGATTAATTACTTCTACACAATCACAATAATTGATCATCATAGTCTGAATAATATTGCGACTTTTAGGTTCATCATCAACCATAAAAGCTCTAATTTTTTGTGATAACATTTTAACAAAGGTTTGTATGATTACTTATAGAACATGCTGTACTTAAACTTTTTCAATTATTAGATTTTTGCCTTGAGTCACACACATCAGGTAAGTTTTACCAAACCCTTTAAATTGTATCACCACGTACCTACCTTTATCCAATAAACTTGAAAAGTATAATCATGAAACAGTAAAAAATATTTTTACTGAAGAATAAAAAACCTGTTGAATAGCCCGAATAGCTTGAAAGTTGACTTCTAATAATTTTTTAAATTATTTTAGAAATGGCTTTTGGGAAGAAGCCTTTAGTAGTACACAGGACTAAAAAATTATGAAGGTTAGAAACAATAATATTTGCTTGTAATTCATGACACTACTTGTAAAAGATTCAATAAGAAAGGAATACCGTCTTATAGCTAATTTGGTACCTGAGAAGTTACAAAAAGTTTAGTAAAATAAAATTATGATTTCCAGTAATTTTGGGAACAATTAAAACCTTCAACAACACCAATCGAAATTTCTGCGAATTAGACCCTGAGCCTATTTTTTAAGGACAATCTCACTCATAAAATTATCAAAAATATAATTCAAAAGTAAAATTTAGTATGAGTGTTTGATTTTGGTAATAAGTTACTGATTTAGGACTTGAAAGATCGGAGTGGGAAGTTATTTATGGTCCAGGACCAATTGGAAACAAGATGATATAAGTGAAGGAAAGATAACCTTTGATCATACAGCAAAAGAGATGCAAGAATTTCTTTATTTATCCAATGAAATATATACTCAATATATCTCTGTCCCAAGTACCGAATTTATTTGTTTTAATTCTTTGCACAATACAGTTCAACAAATTAAATACTTCACTCAAATAGCTGCTTTTGCCATTTCGGCAGAACCTTTAGGGTTGTGCGATGAATTACAAGGATTGATTCATCATATTGAACAGATGGCAAAGGCTGGAAAAAAATTTAAGCTGGGAAAAGAGGCAAATAATATTTCCGGAGATTTTCAACTCTACAATAGTGAGATAATTCAATCAAACAATTTGTGTCTCTTAAGCTCATCTAATTTCAATAAAGTTTTTATAACCTTGGATAATCCAAATACTGTGGAAATGGACAATATGATGTTTATCAAATATGTTGACAATTGGTTTGAATCCATGAAATTTTTTGCTGAACCATTAGGTAAAGAATCCGAAAAAACTAGGCTTATCTATTTTAATAATTTGAATTCTAAAATAGATAATCTCAGGCAATTTTTAAAGTTACAATAATTAGATTTATTAGGACTAGAACAGTCGTGGAATCTTATATTCATTTTTAAGGTTACCCATTTAAGGCACGAGATTATTATACAGAATTAATAAATAATTCAATGGCAATCCAACGATTGAGAGAAAATACCTAAAAAAAACCTATCGTTTGAATATGGTTGATTATCAGCAATTTGCGCTCTAAATGGGTAGTCCTATTCATTTTGTAATCTTTAAGTTCGAAATAGCCCTGTAACTCTTCAGGAAATAATAATTGTTATGTTTCTTTTCTTTTTCTCAAGTAAAGATTTTAACTCCACCAAATTTCTACATTTGATCCCTTTTGATCTTGAGCCTCTATATTATGATAGCCAAATTTCAACTTTTGTACCTTTAGCATTATTTGCGTCGTCTTTTATATCTATATAGGTAATTTCAATACTGGACTTTTGCATTAAGTTGAAGATATCTTTATTTCGACTCTTTTCTACATTAGCAGGTAAAGTAATAAAAAATCAAAAGCCTATTTATATGCGATTTTAAAAGAATAATCAATATAGGACTTTAAACAGCTTTTCTATAAATGGATTATTATTCTTAACCAATTACAGAAACAATTTGTTATATATCTAAATCAAAATATCTTTGCCCCATCTTTAAAATTAGATAACAATCGAACAATGATCAATAATATAATAAATATACTGCTTTTATGTGTTTTCTTCGCAGCATGCAAAAACGAAACTCAAGTAGCTAAAACACCAGCAGCTATAAAAACACCCCCTACAAGTCAGGTAATTCCTGCTGCAAAACCCGCTATTCAACCCGTTGTGAAAATGGATACTGTTTCCGTTTCGACAGTAGAAGAAATAGTAGAAAATGCAAAAAGCAACTCGGTACTTGTCTTGCAAAAAGGGACATATACTTTAGAAAAAGATTTAGTGTATTACATGGCCAAAGACGAACGGAAGATCATCGATAAGAAGGTTGTGGAGACGAGATCAATCGGTGGACAATTGTTTTTTTCTGGATTGACCAACTTCCAGATTAATGGTAAGAATGGTGTTGAAATAGTATCTAAAAACCCTGAAGCTGTCCCATTCTTTGTCATCCGTGGAAAGAATATGAAATTTTCAAACCTCACCATTAAAAAGAACATAGAAGGAAAAGCTGACCTGTGTTATATTACTAATAGTCAAGAAATTGAGATAGATCGATTCAATATCGGAGGGGGAGGCACCTACGGAATGTATATTAGTAATGTTGATAACTTAATGGTGAGTAACTCCAAGATCAGCAAAAGTAAAACTGGAATAATCAGGATAAATCAATCAAGAGGAATCCAGTTTATAAATTCAACGTTTACCAATAATGTTTGTACTGTCCCATTGATCAACCTCTATAGCTCAGGAAGTTCAGTTTCTTTTAACAACGTAACCATAATAGATAATAAAAAAGATCCAAAATCTTCGTTTCAAAACTCTGACAGATTATTTGCTGTAAATGGTAATTCAATTCGATTGGAGAATTGTACCATTCAAAATAATAAAGGATATACCAGCTTGGGTATAAATCAAAATTTTATTAGCCGATCACAGATCGAAGGAGTGAATTATTGATTTTGGGTGCTTAGGCTATGGTACTTTCTTTTGTTTATTTACGTTACCTTAGAACCTAAATCAATATTATGGTAGTTAAAGAAAAATTACATAAGATAATAGATGAGATCAAAGATGAAAAAAAACTCGAAGGATTTTACAGACTTATTTCGAGCTTAGAAAAGCTTCAGATTGGTAAATTATACGATTCTTTAACCGACGAACAAAAGAATGAACTCAATTTGTCCTATGACGAAAGTTTTGATGAAAAAAACCTTTTGAACCATGAAGAAGTAAAGTCAGAATACTCAAAATGGCTCTAAAATTAAAATGGACTAAACGATCTAAAACAAGTTTTGATAAAGTAATAAGATACCTTGATAACCGGTTTGGAGGAAATACCAAAAAGGCTTTTGTCCGCAAATCGTTTACGATAATTGAAAACTTGCAGGAGTTTCCAGATTTAGGCACAATTGAAATTTTAGATAAGAATATATTATTAAACTTTTTTGATACAAGGCAAAATTCTAATAAAAAGGTCTTTAAGACAAAGGGTTGAAGTCAAATCAACCAATCCATCAGGACGACATCTTTGAAACTCCACAGAACCAACCAAAACTTAAGCTCTGTAGAAGCGACATTAATTACCCCCAAAGCCATAAAGAGATCCAAAAGCAAAGGCCAATTCACCACAAGATAAAATATCAATTACCACAAAACAGAAAAAACAATAAACCCCAAAACCCAATATTCTAACCAAAACATCAGCCTCAAAACACCATTTTCCATTCGCAATCTTACCTTTGCCTTAAAATTACAAACAAGAAGATGGGAAGAAAGAAAAAAATGGTGTACGATGTGCCTGTTGTAGATGTAGCAGATAGAGGAAAATCCGTAGCAAAAGATGCAGAAGGAAGGGTTTATTTCATCGATAAAGCTGTTCCAGGAGATGTAGTCGATATATTGGTTTTGAAAAAGAAAAAATCATTCTTCCAAGGCATTGTAAAAGAATACAAAAAGAAGTCCGAAGATAGAGTAGAGCCAAGATGTGAGCATTTTGGAGTTTGTGGTGGATGCAAGTGGCAGCACCTTGATTACGAAGCCCAATTGCGTTTCAAATCGAATACCGTACTCAATGCCATGACTCGAATCGGAAATGTAGACCCCTCAGTCATAAAGCCGATTAGAAGAGCCGACGAAATTTTCAATTATAGAAACAAGCTAGAATATTCATTTTCTAATAAAAGATGGCTGACGGATGCAGAAATACAGACCGACGGAAAGATCAACCAATCTCCAGCTTTAGGATTTCATGCTCCTGGTGCTTTTGACAAAGTGGTGGATGTGAATACTTGCCATTTGCAGGAAGACCTGAGTAATGATATTCGAAACCTTGTTCGTGAATACACGCAAGAACATCAATTAGAATACTATGATGCAAGAGTGCATACAGGTTTGATGCGGAATATGATATTGAGAAATACGACGCTTGGTCAGTGGATGATGATCATGTCATTTGCGCATGAAGATGAAGCGATCATACCCATGATGAATCGATTAAAAGAGCAATTTCCACAGATCACATCAATGCATTATGTGATTAATAAAAAACTCAACGATACCATCTTAGATCAAGATATCATTCTTCACCACGGCGAACCATTTATAATTGAGCAATTGGGGGAAGTACAATACAAGATTGGTCCAAAGTCATTCTTTCAGACCAATACAGCTCAAGCTAAAGTGCTTTTTGATACGATAGTTGAGTTTGCAGAATTGAAAGGAGATGAAAATGTTTATGACCTGTACACTGGATTAGGAAGCATTGCATTGTATGTGAGCAAATCGGCGAATCATGTCACAGGAATCGAGGAAGTAGAAGCGGCAATTGTCGATGCGAAGGAAAATGCGAGATTCAATGGAATAGACAACTCTACATTTTATGCAGGCGATGTAAAAGATATTCTGACTCCTGAATTCAGCCAAAAACATGGAAAACCAGACTTGGTAATTACCGATCCGCCAAGAGTTGGAATGCACAAAGATGTAGTGCAAACGCTACTTAAGTTAGAAGCACCTAGGATCGTATATGTAAGCTGTAACCCTGCTACTCAAGCTAGAGATTTGGAGTTGTTGAGTGAAAAATATGTCGCTAAGCTTATGCAGCCAGTTGATATGTTTCCACATACCCACCATATTGAAAATGTGGCTTTGTTGGAGTTGAAATAGATAATACCTTCAAACTATAGGAATTCATTTTATCACTTTTAATGTAGGCGAAGAACTAGAATAAAAGATAACCTTTAGATTAATAAAGAGACTGCTCGCTATTGCGGCAGTCTCTTTTTAGGTTTATACTTTTTTCAAGTGTTTAATACAAAAACTAATTCGTATGAGTTGTAAAAATAGCTCAATCAAAAGAGTAATCGTAAGTTAAATTTCCGACAACAAAATATAAAACTCCTGTAATGGCAGCACCCCATGGTCCAAAAAGAAGAAACCCTTCCTGATCCTACAGCATCACATAAAAGAGACCAACAGATCTATTCATATTCACATAGTTCAACACAATCTTCTAGAACGGTAGTATTTATTTGTTCTATATAAGATAATGAACTGTCGTAATCTCCGTTTTCATTCTGCAATTCTGATATATATTTATTGTGGTGGAAACCTATACTAACGTCACTATTTGATGATTAGTTGTACCATATTACGATATCTACATCTCCAGCATTCGATGGTACAGAAAGCGATAAGAAATTGTCTGCAACTTCAGCAAAATAGTTTCCGTCGTTTAGTGTAATTTCTCCAGGAGAAGAAGGTCCAAATAGCTCTTCTGCAACATCAGACGGAACTATCATGTTGGATATTTGGAAATCCTGGGATGTGTTTTTCGATTCTTCAGGAATAGTTAGATCAGAGTATAAATAGAAAGAAAGATTGCCGTTTTGATTTACAAATGCAGACCCGAGAGCGTCATTAACGGCAAAATCAAAATCGATCGGATCAGGAGGAAACAAAATTAAGCATCCTCCGAATGGATCTGGGTTGACACAGTCTCTGGAAATAGTGCACATCATAGACAAAGAGTTTTGAGAACTTGTTCCTGTTCGTGTATTTATTTCATTGTTGTGAGAATTAATCTCTGGTTCTTCGTGTAGACCATCTTTTTGACAAGAAGTAAGTATTAAGAGTGCAAAAAGGAATGTTAACGTAAAAACTTTATTTAAGATTTTCATGAACGTAATTTTGTAAAATTAGATAATAGTTAGTGGATAATTGATTGGGGAAAAAAGGGAATTGGATTGTGAGATAGGATAACCTTTTTGAGATATAGATTCTTTAAAAAAGTGACCATGAAAAAGCCTTCTCATGGTCACTTTTCTAGTTTTAAATCTATTGAATAATAATGTATTGAACTTCTTGTTGTTGTAATACTTCATAATATCCTTCTTCTATAACAACTGGACTAGTAAGACCCAATTCTTCTAATACGTTAGGATTGTCTATAATCTGAGTAGGGGACATATAAATTTCATTGTCATAAAACATTGCTGCTTTAGCCTCAGGATCCGAATTTTCATCCATGGCTAGAATCACTTCACCGGTTTTAGTAACTCCAAAAAATGCGGGTGACTCATAATCTCCAACATATTCAGGGTTATAAGTGCTACCTGTACCTTGACCAGTCCCTGGGTCCATACTATGGTTACCACAACTTCCTATACCTTGACAATCACCATTTCCCTGATGTTGACCTTCACTTAACTTAACTATTATGTAAACAAGAAAAGGAACCCACCATAACCTTGTTTCAGAAGTAAGCTCAGTTTGTTCTTCTTGAGGTTCTATGACTTCTTGTTGGCATGATTGTAAAGTAAATACTCCAGCTAGAATTACGAATAGAATTGTTTTTAAATTTTTCATCTTTTAATTTTTTTATAATTTTGAATTCAATTTTTTGTTTTAAGACATTAATTGTTTTCTGTCTGATTCTTTGGCCAAGAATTTATATCAATTGTTCTTAATAATAATTCAAATGTAAAGGCAAGATGAAGTCTTATCATTACACAAAAGTGTAGAAGTATTGATTCGAAATGAAAACTACTCTTTTGGGTAGTACAGAGGATTCTGTTAGACTCGAAGCAACCTATAATGTGATAATGAGAAGACCTATTGGCTATTAAAAACCAAATATCTTAGGAATATAAAAAGCATATACCTAATTGCATGTTTTAAAAATTACGCTCAGTGAAGAAGGGTGAAAATGACATATCTTTTGAGATAAGTTGGTGAGAAATATATGGAGAAATCAGATGAACTACCAAGGGTTTTTAGAAAATAATGAGTTGGACTTTTAGAGGAATGAAAACTATTGCTTTTTTGGGAGTTGCGTTATTAAAAGTGACCACATTGAAATCATCAATGTGGTCACTTTTGGATTTTATTGAATTTTGATGTATTGAGTTTCACCAACCTCAAGTACTTTATAATACCCTTCTTCCATTACGACTGGCTTGGTAAGGTCCAAATCATTTAGGACCTCTGGGTTGTCAATAATCTATGTAGGAGACATATAAACCTGATTGTCATAAAAGAACTTTGCTTTTGCGTCAGGATCTGCATTTTTATCCATACCAAGAATTACATCACCTCTTTCAGTTACTGCAAAAAATGCCTTTGTTTCATAATCTCCGACATAACTATGGTCATAAGTGCTGCCTGTCCCTTGATTTCCTTCTATTGTGATACTATGATTACCACAATTTCCAACACCACTGCAGCCATTGTGATTTCCATTTGTTGAACCATTATATTGACCTTCACTTAGCTTAACTATTAAATCGACAAACTTTTTCCAGATTCCAGTCTCTATTTTATCTTCAGTTGGTTCATCCATGGTTTCAAAATTTCCTGTTGACATGATTGTAAAACAAATATTCCAGCAAGAATTATGAATAATATAAATTTTAAATTTTCATTATTTTAGTTTTTAATGCTATGAATTAAAATTGATTTTCAATTCAATCTAAAGGCCTAAACGTGGGAGATTTCTTTATATTAATGAATTTGGTTTATGTTTTTATAGACGTCAATCAAAATGCTTTTCTAAATTCGATGAAAAGGGTATACTCAAAAAAGAAGACTACCAACATTTCTGGGATAGCCTTCACGAGTATCTTATAGTTACAATTCTTATTACAATATATTTTTAAGGTTTGTTGCCTTAAGACCAATCATGTATAAAGACTAAATATTATCAAAGGATAAATATTTAGTCTTTTGAAGATTAAGAAATCTCAAATACTCGATCTTGTGATTGACCATGCCAGACAGGTTATTTTTCAAGGTAGGACAACCAATTTGCAAGTTTTTGTGGTGCTTCCTTCCTGTAGGCGACAATAGTAAATGCCGGGGCTCATGTCAGAAGAGTTCAATTGAATGGAGTGAGAACCTTCCTTCCAATCTTCATTAGAAATTAATGTATTTACCAAACGACCCTGCGAATCAAATACCATTAAGCTAATCTGGCTGTCAGTTGTCAAGGTGAATTTCAGGACGGTGAAATCTTGAAATGGGTTAGGTTGAACGGTAAGTTCGGTGGAAGCAATTATTGTCGGTGGTTTTGGTTGAACATTTGGAGAGCGGATCGCGATTTCCAGAGCTCCAGATGTAAGGTATGAACCAGGGTAACATGTCATGATATTGGCATGGAAATAGCTGCCTGATTGTGCCCAAAACCCAGGGTGAAGTTCTACAGAGTTACCTGCTTTCATGACCAAAGTACCGAGAAAGTCAACTGTCGTAAAGCCCGAGGGACAGACGTTGCCTGCTCGCAAGGTTTGTGAAGCGATATACACGTTGGGATTTGTATTTCCATCAAAATTACCACAGACATCTACATTAACGGCCACAACAGAAGGTCGATGAACGTTTACTGCGTCCCAGGCCGCTGCGGTTTGTATAACTTCATTGGAGCAGTTGCCGAACAGATCTTTGGCTGCTTCAATGGTTCCCTGGCGGGCGTCTGCAAAGTTAGAATTAGGTGTCATATATATGGTTAAACAACGGTAAGCTATGGCTGCTGCTTTGTCCCGGCCAATACCAGAAACCGAAAAAGCAAAACTAAAATCGTTAATTTCGTCGGTTGCAGAACTGCCTTCAGCTAGTAAATAAAACCAGTGATTGGGCACCCCACTGCCATTATGTACTGCGGTACTCCAATACTGCCCTAAGTAGGTATCAGGATTCATTTTGGACTTTGGGTCACTCATGTCCCGTAATTTTCCATCGGCAATCCACATGTCTTCCCCAATCTTATAATCGCCATTGCCAGCAAAAAAGTCAAGCATAGTTCCGAAAATGTCACTGAACGACTCGTTCAGGCAACCAGACTCTCCGGCATACACCAAACCGAACGCATACTGTGTTACAGCATGTGTCCATTCATGACCTACCACATCTAGCGATACTAAGTAATTGTTTGCAAGTACACTTCCATTCCAATAGGTAGTAAAATAACCATTCCAGAAAGCATTATCGTAAGAGGTGCTTACCACATTGTTTGTCATAAGCCCTGAGGCATCATCATAGCTGAGCCTGCCATGCTTCTGCAAATAGTAATCGTGCGTTTGTTCAGCAGCCCAGTGAGCGCTTGTAGCAGAGAGGGAGGTCGTCCAGATATTATCAGCATCATAGGGGGAAGATCCATCGAGTTTGGTGTAAACAGCGTGCGGTCGACAGGCATCATAAAGGCGATATGCTCCATTTCTATTCTCTGTAGTAATTGACTGGGTAAGATCATAAAGAGTGTTAGCCGTCCCTATGTGACAGTTTTGGGGCTGCAACTGGTTGCCCTCCAAGGTGTTTTCGGCAGCGGGTGTACTTGCACTTACCGAGTCGAATGCACAATTACTAATCAGATTGTTCGTTTTGATGACGCTGCCGTTGAGCGCATCAATGAATACCATTTGGGCACTTATAGGCTGCTGTGCATACACTTTGAAAAACCAGGCTAATTTGTAATTCTCAGGATTCATAATATCGCCATCGGGTATTACGGTCAGCACCAGCTCGCCATTCGGGTAATAAGTGGCGCTATTATCTTGTAGGATTTCTTTCAATTCGTTTTCGGAGGTAGAATCCTCCCACATGTAGATGTTGGCATCAACGAAAGTAATAGCGACTTGCCGTGCATCGTCTAGTGTCCAGGAGGGAGTTACACCCATGTTGAGGCCGGACAAAACAGGGCCAGTCACCTTGCGTACCATTTCGCCATCAGCATGCAGACTAGGGATGATGTTTTCCACCTTCACTCCGTTGTAGATCATTTGAAAGCGGTAAAGTTCTTTATCTGTCTTCGTCTGCATCAGGTAGTCATTGTCACTTAGGCCGAAGGCATCTCCGTGTTGCGACCAGAAATTCACTACAGGCAATTGCAGATCTTCACTGACGGTCACCCAACCGGGCGTGCTTTCATCGTCGGCAATGGCCTGCATTGCAATATTATTGAAGTCGTAGTTCTGTGCTTGCATCTGTCCGGTCCATGTGGTCCATAACGCTGCGAGGAGGAGTATTTTTGGAAAAATATTTTTCATGATGATTCATTTTTAATGATAAACTATGTTTGATAAACTTTGATCGAAAGGCGGAAATACCAATCACTGGTCATTATTCTTTCCTGTTTTTGTTGCATGTTTCAAAGCAGCATTTTCCGCTTCCAGCGTCTTCAATCTCTTGTCTATATCAATTAGATGTAAAAACAGTTCTTCAATTTTTTCCTGTTGGTTGACGGTAATTCCTCCAAGTTCTAAACCATTGCTTTCAATTTCACTGCCAGAAGGCGTATTGTGGAGGTGACCTTTTTTCTTGATATATGCCTCAACGTCTTTGAGTGGTGTTAATTCGTAATCTTTTTCGAAAACATAATCACACCAACCTGTTGCTACAACAACTTCTTCGGTTGCAATTCCACCTTTAACAAAGAGCTTGAAAGTACTGGTGTTAATAGAATTAATGATACTAGGCACATTCTGTGTACCAATAGTTACTTTGCCATTAGGCTCTATTGACATAAGGGCATTACCTCCAATAGAATTAATCCCTCCATCTGAGAAGAATTTAAAGGGTGCATCATTCGTAACAAAACGCATCCAAAAAGTTGGATCTAAAGAATATAATCCTAAATCAGAAGTATTAGTAATTGCAGCTCCCCCTCTTTGTATAACTCCGTCTGCTACATGAATTTTTCCATTAACATCTAATTTTTGAATTGGAGTTGTTTCTCCAATACCAACATTTCCAGTAGATTGTTCTAAAAATAATCCGTTTGGAACACCAAAGGTACCAAGTGTAACGCCTTTATTAAATTCACTTTTAATGAAATGGTGCGAATCTCCTAAACATAATTTAGCTTCATTCCCAGAAGTTAAGAAATTATCTATACCCCGAATTATGCCATTTCCCCCATTTACATCTAATTTTTTGGTTGGAAGTAATGATCCAATACCGACATTTCCATTAGGCTCTATTGACATAAGAGCATTACCTCCAATAGGATTGGCCCCTCCATCAGAGAAAAACCTAAAGGGTGCATCATTCGTAACAAAACGCATCCAAAAAGTTGGATCTAAAGAATATAATCCTAAATCAGAGGTATTCGTAATTGCAGCTCCCCCTCTCTGTATAACGCCATCTGCTACATGAATACGGCCGTTTACATCGAAGTTCTGAAGTGGGAGTGCTGTCCCAATACCTACCTTACCTGTTGAAGCTCCACCATTTGATCCACCTACAAATAAGGTCGGGACGGTACTTTTAAATCCAACCATTAACGAGTTCGGGATGTTATTAACCAAAGGACTAAACGAACCATCTCCCGATCCAAATGTAAACGATCTGTTTGCAGTAGCATGAACATCAACGCCTAGTGTATAAGCATGGTCATTATTTGATTGTGTTCTTAGACCAAGTGATAAACTGTATGGTCCAGTCGCGCTGGCCCTTAATCCTCCTGCAAAAGAAAAAATTCCAGTTGCTTGAATAGATTGGCCAAAATAACTTCCTGTACTACCTGGGAATACTCCAGCGCCCCTATACATGGTTGCTGAGTTAATTTGGGAATAGACTCCAGTAACACTATGAATTAATACTAGAATCAATAATAATTTTAATAATTTTATAGATTTCATTGTTTTAATATTTAGATTAATTCCCTACTCATTTTTGGCTTTTCAGGACCCGCCATTAGATAAATCAACTTTATGCAAATCAAAAAAGACAAGAGGTTTCTTTTTTACAGATTGAAGATTTACAATTCAACCTCCAAAAAGATATGGATTGTCATTTTTTCATTTCTAAAAGGTATGAGTTAAAAGTGATTTTGAATTCAATCTTAAGGCCTAAACTTGAGTTCAATAATAGAATCAAAATTGAGGAAAACGTGACTAAAGAAAAGATGTAATTTGTATAATTTCGTGCTGTTGCACATTCATTTGTAGTGTGTAACCTACTGATAAATAGAATGGTACGCACTAAATAGGTAAGTACGAAATACCTTAAAAAGAAATTAAAATTCAAAATGGGAGATGAAATAAAATATTTAAGATGGAAAAGAAACTACCTAATAGATCAATGCTAAAGCCGAGTAATCTTGATGAAGATCCGACGAACAAACCGGAAGGCAAAAGAGGACGCCAAACAGGCAAGAGGAATAAAAATGAGACTTTATAATTCGAGCTAATATCATTAAATAATTACTGTAAGTATGGACGAACTTTCAAGGAAATAAGCAATAACAAATGTACGCAGCATCCAGACACACTTCAATTTATTAAAATGTAATGTGATAGTAATTGTTAAGATCTATTGAACCACTTCATTGAGAACAAGAGGTGATACTAGGATAGTCATTATGAGGATAAGGTCGAATTGGGAGGGCAAAAGTATTTCAAACTATTATAATAGTTGTTTCATATATTTTGGTGTGTATCTCAAATTACACGAAAGTAAATCATATATGATTGTTTAGTTATTAGCATTGTCTTCCTGACTGAAGCGGAAGGATCGATAATGCTAATAATAATCTTAATTTCGACCGTAGTGGACATAGGCGTCAACCTAATAATTTAATATATTCTATTATTTATTATATAAATAATTGTAAAATAGATGTTTAAGTATCAGATAATAATATTTTATGTCGAAGACACAACTCTAAAAAGAGGGTGGATTGCCGCTAAACTGTGGGTGGCGGGAGCAGCATTCGCAGTATAGCCTTTTTAGCGGCTTGATTCTCCTGCCTGCCGGCAGGCAGGTTTGTTTCGTTTTCTGATCAAGCAGAGGAATGACCGAACATCGCAGATATGACTGAACGATCATCGAAGATGTAGCAGCGATAGCTGATAAGTGAAGGAACGCGTTTAGCGGTGTGCTGCCAAGATAGGTGATAAGGGAATGAACGCGTAAGCGTTGGGTAAGCAAAGCCAGTCGGCGAGCTACCATACTAGTTTGAAAGTATTTACTTCATTATTAACTTACAATCTGTACAGAAAATGTATGATTTAAACATATGAAAAAATAATATATTAATAAATTAGGTTGGCGCCTATGCGTAGCGGAGAAATCTACTGCTGCATCATGATTTATAATGAGAAGATTTTTTCACTTCAAATTTATAGTAGTTCTATACTCCTTGATCTTTCTAAATCTTTTCCAAATATCCTATTTCATTTTATCAAGAAGTTTGCTTGCTTCTTTTGCTTTATACTTCTTTTCGGCAACGATTTCTTCTAGAATGGAAATTGCTTTTTTCTCTTGATCCGAGAGGACTAGAGCAAGGCCCAATAACCAATCAACTTCTTCGATTCGAATGTTTTCGGTTACTTTCAGTTTTTCAAATTGCTCAATTGCTTCTGAGTAATTCTTAGTTTTCAAATGACTTATTCCTAGATAAAATTGATCCAAAGATGAAATTTCATTATGTGTTTTATGCTCTTCATATTTGGCTATAGCTAAAGCGAAATCTTGATGTGTATATGCATCATTTGCCTCTCGTTGTAATTGAGTAGCAGTACTGACTCCTTTGCGTGTGATATCGGGATTACCATGAATAACGGTTTGATCTAGAAAGTTTTGAGCAATACTTTGAGATGAAGAATCATACAGGGTCTCTTGGATCAAAAACACACTTCCTAATACAGCAATAACAACGACTGCAACTTTAAGGAAGGAGCTCATTTTTATCACCTTTCCTTTTCTAGAAGCCTTTTCTTTTTTTTCAGCTAAGATTTTATCATATTTTGATCGAAGTTGCTTTTCGACGTTGTACTTCACCGTAGCTTTGGCAAAGGAGTCCATTTTATCATCATTTAGATTTAAACTATTTTTCATTGAATGAATTGTATTTTTGCATAAATAAGGTACGTAACTTTTCCAAACATCTCTGTTTCTTTTTACGCATTGTTGTATCAGTGATTCCTAATTTATTTGCTATTTTAATTAAAGGAGTTTTGTTATAATAGAATTCTTCTAATACTTTTTTAGAATCATTTTCCAGCGAGTTCCAAGCAGAGGAAAGGGCATCATATACTTCTTCACTTTTACCAGGTACTTCTTCAATATAAAATGGACTCAAATCTACTTTTTTACCTTTTTTATAATGTTTGAATAAATTTTGGCTAGCCATTACAGTAAACAGATATCGAAGATTTCCGTAAGTCGTTTTACCCAATAATATTCGTTGCCTAAATTGAATAAGCGTATCCATAGTAATATCATATGCTAATTCATAGGACACTTGATGATTTGTAACTAAGAATTGCTGGCAATTGTCAAAATGAGATAAAAATATTTTTTCGAATAATTCTTCTTTTCCTTGCTTTAATGAACTGACCAACTGATCATATTCAAGTTGAGACAAACCAAAATTTTTACCCTTTAGTGGAATACTTTGCAAATTAGAATTTCCCGATTGGTTCACTTTTAATGGAGTTACTAGTATCTTCACATGGTTTGTTTTTAGAAATAAAATCTAACCATAAAATCAGATAAATATAAATCGTGACATAAATATACTGAGATAGTATGCCTTAAGCAAGGAAAATTTATTGTTAGGCAAAATATCATTACTAAAGATCAACAATGATTTCCTTCTTGAAATGGAAGATTCTGATCATTCCATTTGTCCAAAATGCAAAAATCAAAAAGAAACTATTACATGATCAATTCCCATTATACATAGCCATTTCTACATAATTAAAATTAGCATTTACACCCCGGTCATAGTATTTAATTAGTCACATTTGGTCAAAAAATTGATTCTATAAACGAATTCTATACCAGAATATGACAAATGGTTTGTGATATATAAGTTTAAAATTTTCTGCTTCTTTTTAATAATATAGAATCTACATCAGGATGAATATATAGAGACAGTAAATTAGAAGAGAACAGATCTTGTTTAAAGTTATCAATTGATTATTAGAAGACTTACTACTAACACAAGTTAGTTTTTGCAGGAGTGCAGCATTGAGGCTGCACTCTATTTCATTGTAAAGTACTGACGTATCCAATAGCACAACCTTTATTTTCACTGATATTAAAAATTCCAATGTCACGTTTTTTTGATTTTTGCTTATATGTACGGAAAGACTATTTATTGACTCAAAAAAACTTGTGTTATGAAAAGCATTAATCATGTTTATGTAATTATTATTTTGATATTGAACCTTGTCCATTTTGGATATGGTCAAGAATTAGATATTTGCACACCTAGTTCAGAGATTGCCTACTCTGGGTATGTAAATTATAAAACAACAAAAATAGACACTGGCGATGCTGTATTTACTTTATTTGGAGATGGATATTTTACATATCAAGATACCTTTGGCCACCAATTTTTACCTAAGATTCCGGAGTATACAACAGTATCTTATTTTAGCAAACGTTACAAAAGAGATATTCCTACTAAGAGGGAAAAAGGTACAGGGATTATTAATAGCAATGGAGATAGCACTAACAACAAAATATCCATGGATCCAAACACTAATTCCAAAATAACTACAAGTTGGTCTCCATGCGAGGGTATTGAAAATTTCTTTTTACTCATATTTCAAAACACAGATACAGTGCTCCAATCTGGGTGTATAGAATTCTATTATAATTACGAACAATTAGACCTAAATGCACCCAAAATTTTAGATTATAATTGGGTTTCTAAGTGGGAAATAATGTCTGTTGGAGGATTAGATAAATATAATCATAAACTCACATGGGAATTTAACAACTTGGACACGGGAGAGCAAAGAGTAGTATATATCCCAATGACATCACTTGTTGAAGAAGGAACAAAATTACATCTTGGCTCCAAATACATTTCTAATTGTGGGGGGGGTGGAATTATACAAGACAATTCAGATATATATACAAAAGGATCTCCTCATGATCCCAATATCAAAATAGCAGATAAAGAGTGCATCAAATCGAATTACTCACATCCGCAGAAAATTACTTATAACATCCATTTTCAAAATGAAGGTGACGCTCCAGCGGATACCGTCGTTATAAGAGACACATTGGATCTTAATTTCTTAGACATAAATAGGCTAAAAATTGTAGATTCTGAATACGACTATACCTATAAAAAAATAAATGGGAATATTTTGGAGATCACTTTTCCGGGAATAAAATTGCCGGGATTAAAACAAAAAACCCCAAAGACATATACCTATCATGATACCGAGAGTTATGTAATATTTGAGATTTGTACACTTGAAGATCTTGATCCTAATGTAATACTGAATAGGGCAGGAATTTATTTTGATACACAGCCAGTAGTTTTGACCCCTTATTCAGAGATTTCTATTAAGGAGGCGGAATGTTCTGATATGGTAGAAAAATGTGATTCAACAGTTAATACAATTGAAACAATAGGCTTGGATGTTATTTTCAGTCCAAATCCTGTGAGTCATTCACTGTTTGTTGGTGGGATGACAGATCAGGAAGTATCATTAAATATATACAACAATCGTGGCGAACTTGTATTTTCAAAATCAGAAGTAACCAAAAGAGATAATATTATTGATACATCAAACCTTATGAGCGGAATGTATTTTGTACAGATTAAAAATAAAAGGATTAATATTACTAAAAAAGTAGTTAAGTTGTAAGCAGAGATTAATGCATACATTAAAATACATTAAGGTGTTAAGGGCAATGCAAATGTTAATTTGTATTGCCCTTGGCGTATTGATTTCTTATGAAAGTAATGGTCAAGATGGGGTGAAAACAGACTCTATACTAATAAAAGAAATGTATAGCTTGTTGGATCGTGAAGACTATGACAAGGCGCTAGAAATATCAACTCGGGCAGCTGAACAATTTATTAAAAATGAGAATTGGGAGGCTTTACTTGTATGCCAAGAAGTGTTGTTTAAAATAGGGTTTTATGGAGATTCTCCAGATTCCGTACAACCACAGATTAAGAAATACCATACTTTTTTCTCTGATTCCATGGTAAGAGAAAAAGCTTATTCTACATATTATCTGGCATCAATCGAGGATGAATCAGGTAATATTTTGAATGGGTTAAAATATTACCAAAGTGTAATCAAATTGTTACAAAACAAGAATGATTTAAACCTTTTGAAAAGTGTGTACAATGATCTCGGAAATATTTACACGAAATTTGGAGATTATTCACGAGCGATGCATTATTTAAATGCAAGTAAAGAAATCAATCTTACTTTAGAGGACAATGAAAGTTATAGCAACAATATTTTTAACCTTGCTCAAAATGCATTTTTTAGAGATGATTATCTGGAATGCAAGAAATTATATTATCAATACCTAAAATTACAACCAGAAGATAAAGGTGAGGTTTTCTTTTATCTAAGTGAATTGAAAACTTTTCAAAATGAATTGGATTCAGCAAGATTCTACTTTACAAAAGCCAATAGATTTAAAAATGGCGCTATTTCAGATTTTGAATTTAACGATTTATATGCTGATATTTTGTGTAAGGAAGGGAATCTGGACGGGGCTATAAATTTCATGGCTAAAAATGAGGCAGAAATTCAACTCATCGAAAATACACGAACCAAAGGTAGATATTATTACAAACTAGCTGACCTTTATTCTCAACAAGGTAAATTGGAAAAAGCGGAAGAGAATTTTGGTAGAGCTCTGCCCAATTTCTCAAGCCAAAACGTTACTATTGATTCCCTTGACATTCTAACACAAAAGACTTTCCTCTTTCACGAAATCTGGCTTGGAGATGTTTTGATTGGTTTGTCAAATATTTATCGAATGAAATTCAGAGATGATAAGCAGGAAAGGTTCAAGGAGAAATCAAAAGAATGTATTGACTTGGCACTATTAGCTTTGGATTATAAAAGAAGTTTTTTTGAAGATATCGAGAGTTCCTTATTCTCAAATAAAAAGTCTAAACACTACTATGAAAGTGCCATCGAAACTTATTTGGAATGGTATGAAAAGAATGGAAAAAAAGAATATTTGAACTCAGCTTTTGAAATTGCACAAAGACATAATGCTTTTATATTAAGACAACAGATAAATGAACGGGTGACTTTGGATAAGTACAAGATTGGAAATGAACTAAAGAAACAGTACTTAAATCAAAAATTGAAAGTACTTGAAATTAGTTATGCATTGGGGAATGATTATTCTCAAAGTGGATTTGAAAATTTAAAATTAGAAGAGACAAAACTTGATTCGATAACAACAATAATAAATGAAAAACATCCTTTGTTTCAAAGTTCAAAAAATGATTTTACTGTTACTTCAACCCAACAAATCCAAAAGCAATTAAATAAAAAGAAAGCTGTAATTAAGTATTTTGAAGGTTCTGAAAAGCTATATTCATTTGTAATTACTAAGAAGAAGATATCGTATTATGTACATGAAAATATTAATGAAGTAAAGGAACAAATTGGTCATGCAAGATCAATACTTTCAAGTTTTTCATACAGCACTTCAGATATTGATTCTATAGAAAAGGGATTTCTAAAAGTTTCATTTCAATTGCATGAAAACCTTTTATCTCAGGAGATAGAAAGCCTACCTAAAGGGATAAAAAACCTTATCATAATTCCAACAGGATCTCTGACTCAAATTCCTTTTGAATCTTTTGTGACAGGAAAGGAAAAATCCTGGATTGACCCGTCCCAATATGTAAGCTATGACTATGCTATTTCATACAATTATTTTTGCAAAGAGCTAGCTTCTCCCACGATTAGAAAAGAACTGCATAAGGTTTTGTCATATGGATTGGAATATGATGAATACACGCTGAATGCTTCAAAAAAGATGTCCAATGACAGTATTTCAGAACAAATAATAGAAAAATTTCGATCCGAAGAAATGGGTCATCTGTACTTTGCTGATGATGAAGCGAATGAGATAGCTGCTATGTTTGGTGGCGTTTCTTTCACTAATGAAAATGCCACCAAAAATAATTTTCTTTCCAATGTCTTAGACTTTGATATAATCCATCTGTCTGCCCACTCTTTTGTAGACTTCCAATACCCAAGTAACTCTTCCATCATATTTTCAAAGAAAGATAGCTTGACTGACAACATGTTGAGAATAAAAGATGTAGATCGATTGACTCTGGATGGACAACTATTTACTTTGAGTGCGTGCAATACTTTTTATGGTAAGAAGAATGAAGGAGAAGGTCTATCCAGTATGGCAAGATCTTTTATACAATCAGGTGCTGGATCAGTGGTCGGTAGTTTTTGGTCTGTGCCGGATGAAATTAGCAAATCTTTTATGGTTCACTTTTATTCAAAACTTAAAGAAGGACTTCCAAAAGATGAAGCACTTCAAGCAACTAAGATAGACTTCATGACAGATGATGATTTGAGCAGTCCATTGTATCGTTCTCCAGCATACTGGTCCGCTTGGGTGATATATGGCGATACACAAAGCATTCGCAAATCAAAAAGCTGGATGATGTATTTCGGTTTAGGTATTCTTCTTTTGGGTATTTTATTTTTTCTTAAATACAGACATTCTACAGCATAATTTTCCATTTTTACTTCAATCAGAATATACACTTTTCTTTGCGACCGTTGCGTAAACCTTCGAGACCCTTGCAGTTAAAAAAGGCGGGTAGATCGATATATGTAAAAGTCATTTTTAACCGCAAGGTACTTTCACAGAGTTCACAAAGAATTTTTCGCCTCTAATTTCCAATTTTGAAAAGCGTGGAATTATGGGTATATTGACAGAGAATTTTCAAAGTAGCCAACAATGAGACGCTTTACACTACTTTTGTTTACGTTTATCACAGGGTTTAATTTACCAATTAATAGCATTGCTTCAAACTCCACTGCTATAGAAGACGTATTGTTACAAGCGCAAGAAGAAGACAAGCATATTTTTGTTCGATTTTCGGCCAGTTGGTGTCTGCCATGTCAAATGTTAAATGATCAATTGGCAAATCATCCAGAGATTGTAAAAGATATAAATGATATCTATCTTCAACTTGAATTGGATTATGACGAACCTAAACACCAAGAATGGTTTGTAAGATATGGAGTACATTGTCTACCGACGATGATGGTCATTGATGATATGGGACAGATTATTGATAGAATGGATGGCACAGGATCTATAGCTGGTATAGAATCATTTTTACACAAGAATTCGAAGCACCCAATAGAGAAGTTAGCTTCTAAGGATTTGTCAAATGTCAGTATTTCTCAAAGCAAAATTCATATAACACACAAGAAAGTAGAGCCTGCAAAAAAAGTATTTATTCCTTCAGATTTTTCTATTCAGTTTGGGGCTTTCAGCAGTTACGAGAATGCTCAAAAACTATTCAATATATTATTGTCCAAAGAAAAAATTAACACCATAATTTTAGAAGAACCCTCAAATGGAAGGATCCTCTACAAAGTGAGACAAACATCATTTGTCGATAATAAAACTGGAGGTTCTTATGTGAAACTCTATAAAGAGAAAGGCATTGATTGCATGCTGAAAAAGGTTTAGAAAAAGGTTTAAGGTACGAGGTTAGAGGTTGCATGGCTAAATGTTGACTTTGTAGATTTGGAAAGATTGAAAAATCAAACTTTGTGATCTTAGTGCTAAAACTTTGTGCCCTTTGCGGTTAAAAAAATAACACTCCTAAATCGATTCTCAAGATCAATAAAACCTACAATTAATTAGCCTTAAATTCATCCAATACAGCAGCATCAATCCAATAGATATTACCCAATCCATTATCAGTATTTTCCAATCTATCTATGTAAGACTTATAATCATATCCTTCCGGATTTTCCATAGGCGTCGAACGATAACTTGTCCAGAAAAAATATTTCCCATCCGGACTCATCATAGGACAATATTCAAAGCTCGGAGAATTAATCCTAGAACCTAAATTCTGAGCTTTTTGCCATACCCCATCTTTTTTGAAACTGATATACAAATCACCTCTACCCAAATCGTCTTTCCTTCCCCATCCCATAAATATGATCATGTTGCCATCGGGACTGACATATGGATCACCTTCTCCTGTAGGAGAATTTATAGCGTCTCCTAGGTTCTCAACTTTATATTCTCCATCTTCAAATCTGGCTTCATAGATGTCTCCATATCCCAGACCATTTTCGTAGTTCGAGGAATAAAAGATTGAACCATCATCAGTAGCAGAAACATAGAATTCATTTTTAGGAGTATTGATGATCGTATCTAGTCGAATGGCATCACTCCAACTTGTCTCTGTCCGATTCACCATCCATATATCAAAATCCTTTTTCTCTATGCTCATTTCATCTATGGGTCGTTGTGATATGAAATATAACTTTTTATTATCTGAAGTGATGTATGGATCGGCATCAGAAAACTTCCCCGAAAAAGAAGCTACTTCTGGTCCGGCCCAATCTTCATTTTCATCTTGAGTATAGACCATAATGGCATAAAAATTACGTCCAGGGTCAGCAACGGTATAATAAAACTCCTTGCCATCGGGAGAGAATACAGCGTTCAGTTCTTGGTATGCTTTTGAGACTATTCCTTCAGCAAATATTTGAGCTGTAGTATCCGCAACTTGTGAGAAATATGCTCCATTAGGTAACGAACCTTCTTTAACTTCGGTTTTAGTTTTACAACTTATTAGAAAGAGGAGAAGGAAGGGTATGTAGAAGTAGACTTTCATTTAGAACTTAGAATTAATTGAGTTAAGAATTTAAAGGTACGATGTTATTTTTATGGTAAAAAATCATATTATTGAAGAAGTGTATTTCACAATTTTAATTTTTTATGGATAAATTGAAAATTTGTATTTCAATCTGTCTTTCGCATTGTGACTGAACAGTCTCAATGCAATTGAGTTAAGTACGACAGTACTTCAAGTGAAGGAATGCGTTAGCAACGTGCAGAAACTATTGCCCCTGTAGGCAGCCCATCGCTCACGCGTTCCTTCCCTTTAGCAGCTATCTTGGCAGCCCACCACTCACGCGTTCCTTCACTTATCAGCTATCGCTGCTACATCTTCGATGATCGTTCAGTCATATCTGCGATGATCGGTCAGTCCCCCAGTCATGGCTATACTTCTTTTTGTTCAGAATTAATCTTAGCCTTCAAGATCAAAAAAATAAATACAATAAACGGAAATGCATCTTATTGAAGTAAAAAGAACAGATTCATCCAATTTGGATTTTATAAAGCTAATTGTTTTATTGGATATAGAACTAGGAGCAAACTATTTAGAGGAGTATGACTTTTATCATCAGTTTAATCAAATTGACAGTATCAAAAATGTTATAGTTGTTTATCAAAATGAAGAGGCAGTAGGCTGTGGTGCGATAAAAAAATATGACGAGAACACAATGGAGGTGAAAAGAATGTTTACGCTTCCAGAAAGTAGAGGCAAAGGGATAGCAAGCATAGTACTAGGTGAATTAGAAAAATGGGCAACTGAGCTTTTATTTGAAAATTGTATTTTAGAGACTGGAATTAAACAACATGCAGCGATTGCATTGTACAAGAAAAGGGGATATTCAATTATTCCAAATTATGGACAATGAAGTCATTTAAGAATACGAAGACTATCTACACACAAAGCATTAAGGACATTGGACTACAGCTATTTCTCCTTCCATAGCTATGGCTATGAAACTCAAAATGAGCTTTGCCAATAACCTTAAGCCTTTATGTTCGATTTAGTCCTGCATTCTTAAATGACTTCAATATGAAGGAATTCCAAATAGTATATGTTTCTTAAAAAACCTATCGAAGCCTTTAAATAAATGAAAATGAGAAAACATCCAAACAGAAGAGAAGCAATTCAAAAAGGAATAAAAGTTGGAATGGTATTGCCATTTATAGGATCAGCATTGGGCTCATGTAATCAAAAAACTCAAACAGATTCTTCTAAATTATCGGAGGCAAACCGAAAGATGAAGATACTAATCTTGGGAGGAACCAGCTTCCTTGGTCCTCATCAAGTTGCATATGCTTTATCGAGAGGACATTCTGTATCGACATTTACTAGAGGTAAGACAAAGCCGACAATTTATAGTGAGCTTTTTGACCAAGTAGAACAATTGATCGGAGATAGAGAAAATGATTTGAAATCGCTTGAAAAAGGAAATTGGGATTTAGTCATCGATAATTCAGGAAGAAATGTGGAGTGGACTAAAAAGTCAGCTCAATTGCTAAAAGATAAAGCTGAGTTATATCTCTACACTTCTTCAACAGGGGTGTATTTTCCTTATTTAAATGGGGATATAGGAGAAGATACAGATTTGGTTTTAAAAACTCCAGATACTCTGGAAGATGAAATACTCAAAATGGAATATGATTATGGTGTGATGAAGAGTAATTCAGAATTGGAAACAATAAAAGCATTTGGGAAAGATCGATCTATCATCGTAAGACCAACGTATATGTTGGGGCCAGCGGACAAGACAGATCGATTTATTCATTGGCCAGTAAGATTGGCAAAAGGAGGAGAAATCTTGGTTCCTGGCAAGGCATCTGATCCAGTCCAATATATAGATGTGAGAGATGTAGCCGAATGGATGATCCGATTGGGTGAAGAAAAAATGACTGGCACATACAATGCTGTTGGACCAAAAACGGCAGAGACAGTAAGTGAATTCGTAGAGAAAGCTAAATCAGCATTTGATGTGGAATCTACCTTCGTACAAGTAGATGACTATGACTTTTTGAAAGAAAATGAAGTCTATTACATTGTACCTTGGATTATGCCAGACAAATACAATTATGGGTCTGCAAGAGTTGACAATAAGAAAGCACTGAATTCAGGATTGACAATAAGAGATCTGAAAGAATCTATAATAGACATTTCGGAATGGTGGAATGCCCAAGATCAAGAAAGAAGAGATAAATTTGAACAAAACCCAAAATCTGTTTTACAGAGAGAAGCAGAAATATTAAAGAAATGGAATGAAAGAGGAAATGGCTAAATAAAACGCTCAACAACCTTTCTATGGTCCTAAAATAATTATTTCTAATTTGCATATGAAGTGGTTTAACACCACAACGGTGGAACAGGTGGCTATCGATCATGCATGGTGTTGGATAAAGAAAGTAAAAAAGCTGTCCTGGTGCTTTCTAATGTTTCTGCTTTAGGAAGCGAATCTGATAAGATTGACATTTTATGTTTTGACTTAATGCAAAAATTATAGCTGACGAAAACCTGTAACAATCATATAGTAACCTTTCAGGCTATAACAGAAACAAAGCATTTCAGAATGTAGTTTAAACATTGTCATCCCAACTGGAACGGATGTAAAACAAATTGCACAAAAAGTAAATTATACATTATTGTTTAGTTCATAGCATTGTCATCCTGACCGCAGTGGAAGGATAGATAATGCTAGAATTGATTTAATTTCGACCGCAGTGGACATAGGCGTCAACCTAAGGAATTAATATATGATATTATACAATATATAAATATGTGTAAAATAGATGTTTAAATTGGAGCAGTTGTTTTTCATGTCGAAGACACCACTCTAGAAAAAGGGTGGCATTGCCGCTAAACTGTGGGTGGCGGGAGCAGCATTCGCCGCATAGCCTTTTTAGCGGCTTGATTCTTTTGTTTCGTTTTCTGA
>Ga0256847_1000242_pt1 | contig 37530 bp, 36 predicted proteins | sample TeddybearmetaG_FD_189099 | JGI IMG/M metagenome (GOLD analysis project Ga0256847, IMG submission 189099) | Hydrothermal vent microbial communities from East Pacific Rise, Pacific Ocean - Teddybear | ecosystem: Environmental > Aquatic > Marine > Hydrothermal vents | place: Pacific Ocean: East...
CTTTTTTAACTACTTTGCTAAACATAATGATTTTGATTCCATTTTGAAGGATGAGAAGGTTTAAGATGGTGATTATAGCTAATTTTTCAAGTTTTTTAAAATTATAAAACAATTAAAAAAGCCACTTTATCAGTGGCTTTTTTAATTTTAAAGATTATCTTCGTCTTAATATTCGTATATTAAAGGGCGAGATAAAATAACAAATATCATTTAAGTTTATTTAATCAATTTCTAATTGAGAAGGAATTTTTTGAGGATTTTTAATCCTAATTCTTTTATTCCGTCCAGTTTCACCCGCTTCAATAATGATCGCTTTTTTAGTTACTTTAAATTCTTTAGCTAAAAAAGTAATTAAATGTTTATTCGCTTTACCCTCTACAGGAGGAGCAGTAATCCGAACTTTATACGTCTCCCCATATTCGCCTATAAACTCATCTTTTGAAGCTTTAGGTTGGAGACGTAATCTTAAAATTAAATCTTTTTCTTGCCATTGATACCAAGTCAAACTTGGACGCCTATTAAAGCCGCAATAAATAATTGTAAACTGGGTACTAAAGAAAGTTTAACCACCATAATCACTAAAGTCGCAGCCATCGGAGTAAAATCAATACCTGACATATTAGATGGCATGTAGCGCCGAATGGGAGTTAAAATAGGACGGGTTAAACTATCTAAAATGGCTAATAATGGATGACCATATAAATTAGGAATCCAACTAACAATCACTTGAATAATAATGGCGTATAAAAAAATACTTAAAAAAGAATCCACTAAATCAGGTAAAGCAAAGCCAAAGGCGGCAAATAAATGGATGCCTTTAGCAGCAAAAAACCAAATTAAAAATAATTTAATAATGGTTAAAACATAAGCTAAGACCAATGAAGAAGTATCCAATCCTTTATAACTTGGAATATATTTACGCATCGGCATTAATAAAGGACTGGTTGCTTGTAAAATAAACTGTGAAACAGGATTATGAAAATCAACACTTAACCGTTGAAATAAAAACCGACATAAAACAATCAGGATATAAGTCCCTAAAATAACATCTATAATAAAAACAATTGTATTGCCAATAATATGACTCATTTATCCGCTCCTAATTCTTTGGATAATTCAATGGATCTTTGTTGTGCCGATTTAATGGCATCACTTAATATAGTTTCAATATTATTATCTAATAGTGATTGAATCGCACTTTCAGTAGTGCCTTTTGGAGAAGTCACTTTCCGCCGTAAAACAGCAGGATCATCGGCACATTCAATGGCCATTTTAGCCGCTCCTAAAGCGGTTTGTAATGTTAATAAACGGGCTTTATCTGCTGCTAATCCACAATCTTCAGCCGCTTTTTGAAAACATTCCATAAATAAAAAATAATAGGCAGGTCCGCTGCCTGATAAAGCCGTTACAATGTCCATTTCTGACTCCTTTTCTAACCAAATCGTTAATCCTGTTGTGCGCATTAACGCTTCGGCTTTATTTTTTTGTTGTTCTGTGACCATTGACGTTGCAAAAAGCGCTGTTGCCCCCGCTTGAATCATGGCAGGCGTGTTCGGCATGGTTCTAACCAATGGAATATCTTCTCCTAACCAGCGTTGAATATCACTAGAACAAATACCTGCTGCAATGGAAATAACCAGCGGTTTTTTAATGGCTAATGAGGCTTTCAATTGTTCCGCAACAGTTCTTAAAATTTGGGGCTTAACCGCTAAAATAACTAAATCAGCCGATTTAATCGCCTCTTGGTTATTCGTTGTTGCTTGAATTCCCAAATTAGTTTGTAAAGCTTGGCATTGTTGCTCACTAATATCACTTGCCGTAATATTTTGTGGATCAATCCCTTCTTTAATTAATCCACTAATTAAACTGGTTGCCATATTACCAGCACCAATAAACGTCATTTTTTGTTGCTTCATTTGTTTTAAACCTAATAATAAATAATCGCCCTAAAATACCCTTTCATGATTTGTAAATCAATGAGTTCTCAAATGAGGTTTTAATTGGTTTAAAATAAACAAAGATTAAACTTAAAATTAATAACAACCAAAACGGGGTTTCACCATAACGGGCAAAAGGCGTTAATCCTGTTATTTGAGGGATTGTTTGATTTAATACGCCTTTTTTAGATAAAGGCATGACTTCAATTACATTACCTTTTTCATTCATAATGGCACTTATTCCCGTATTGGTGGCTCGAATAAAATAACGCCCATTTTCAAGCGCCCGCATTCTTGCCATTTGTAAATGTTGATAAGGTGCAATGGAATCTCCAAACCAAGCATCATTACTGACATTAATTAAAATATCTGCTTGCGGCATGGCTTGTCGAATTTGCCTTGAAAAAACGTCTTCGTAACAAATAGATACGCCTAAATTAAAACCTTTAAATCTTAAAATCGAAGAACCTTGTTCACCTTGAGAAAAATTAGACATCGGAATGCCAAAATAATCAATAATGGGTTGAATAAAAGCAATGGGTTGATACTCTCCAAAAGGCACAAGGTGGTGTTTTTTATAAATTTGGCGTTGTGATTCGCCGATTAATAAAAGGGCATTAAATAACTGGCTTTCTTCAATTATGGGGATACCTGTTAAAACGCCGCGTTGTTGCGCTTTTAATTGTTTTTCCAAGGGGCTTAGGAATGTCGTTTCAATGCGTTTAGCAAGAATAGGAATGGCAGTTTCCGCCCAAATCATTAAATCCACATCGGCATTTTCATGAGTCGCTTGCATGTGCATTTTTAAAGTCGGCATTAATTGTTGGGGCTGCCATTTTAACTGTTGTGAAATATTGGCTTGAAATAAAGCAATGGTCAGTGATTTTGATTGTTTTGTTGTCCATTCGAACGATAATAACAACCCAGCTCCGAGCCAAAGAAGAATAAATAAAGAGATTGATAATTGAGGTTTAACTTTTAAAATAAAATAAAGTAATAAAACAACCGATAAAGCGCCTGCTAGGCTTACCCCATAAACACCCAAAATAGGAGCAAAACCCGCTAAAGGTGAATCAATAAAAGCATAACCGCTGGTAAGCCACGGGAATCCAGTTAAAAACCAGCTTCTAAAGCCTTCACCGAGCACCCAGACCAAACTAATAATCAATAATTGCCGCGCAACCCCGCCTTTTTGTGCTAAAAATCGAGCAAAAAGGGCAATAAAAGCAAAATAAAAAGAAATGGCAAAAATAAAACCAAAAACAAGAAAGGTGGAAAGAAATAGTCCTAAATGATTAAATTCATCAAAACTAATCCGTAACCAGAAAACCCCAAAACCCATTAAACCCAAAGCATAACAATAACCAATCCAAAAGGCTTGTTGACAAGACGATCTTTGTAATAAAAAAAACAATAACCCATTAGAAAATAACAGCACAGGATAATAAGCAAAAGGGGCAAAAGCAAGTACCGCTATGGCACCATTAATAAAACTAATAATTAATAAATAATAAAATGATTTAAACATAAGTTAAGGCGGTAAAAAATAAAGAATAAAATAACCATTAAACAAGTAAAAAACAACAATCAATAATAATTCCCAAACAATTTTGGATTAAAATCTAACGAGCGAAGTTAGAAAATCGTGCTATGCTTCTGCAAGACCTTTGTTCATTAAAATGCGCATTGATTTTTTTTAATTTTAACAAATAAATAATTTATCTTATGAAAAAACTAATATTTGTAATATTACTAGGGGCTATTGGTGGAGGAGCTTACTTCTATCAAGAGGATATCAAAGAGCTCATAGGTAGCGATGAAGATGTTGTTGATGACTATGTAACAGCTGAAGAGGCTGTTACAGAAACAGCTTACATGGAACCTGAACCTGAAACTACGGAACCTGCTGCTAATGCAGCACCTACCTTAACAAAGGCTAAACGTGAGTTTTGGGAAAAACAAGGAACAAATTGGAAAAAATTTAAATACATTTTAATTGATGATGTCAGAGTCACAGGTAATAGCGCCTTGATGTCAAAACGCGATCAACAAATGCTCGGCGCTTATTTCAAAAATGCGATGGAAAATGCCGTTCAAAGTAAAAAATACAAATTAGCAACTAAGGTTGGTAAAGATGTTATTTTGGTCAGAACGGTTATTAGTAGTATTGAAGGCGGTGGCAATGATGGCACTGTCACCATGCGAGGCTTCTTATTAGATTCCAGCACAGGCGGTAAATTAGTTTCAATTAAAGACACTAAATCAGGTTCTTTATTCAGTGATATGGCAATTTGGGGTGATATTACCAAAGGCTTTGATAACTGGGCAAATCAATTAGCAGGTTTATTGGGTAATAAATTAGGCAAAATGACTTATGAAGCACCCAAAACTAAATCTAGCAATGAAGTACTTGAATTATTAGCGGATGCAGAACAAAATTTATTTGCTAACCGTTTAACTTCACCGAAAGAAGATAATGCCCTTTATTTATATAGAGAAGCACTTCGTTTAGATCCTAAAAATAAACAAGCTAAAAACGGCATTGTTAAAATTGTAAAAAAATATGTTTCTTGGGGACATAGAGCCATGAATGATGGTGATGAGCCAAGAGCTTGGCGTTCACTGGATAAAGCCCGCGATATTTTAGATACCGACCCTTCAGTTCTTGGCTTGGAAAGACGTTTAATGGGGGGCGTTGTTGGCGCGGCCCCAACAATGGCTGCAGCACCAGCAGCGGCACCCGCGCCAGAAGCAGCACCCGCAGCAGCAGCTAGTGAAGAGAAAACACCCGATGCACCCGCAACAGCAAAAGTAGACACACCTGCTCCAAAACCTGCGGCAGCAGCAGCTCCCGTTGCCGCCGATCCTTGGGGTGGTAAACCAGGCGCAGGCTCTGCTTCTTTAACAGGGGGCATATTAAAACCCTTTATGTTAGGACTTGAAACAACAGGTGATGTTGCCGCTATTACGGCTGCTGCAAAAACTCGTTTGAAAAAACAAGGATTTGAAATTGCAGGCAGTTATGCCCCTTATTCAGGAACTCAAATTATTGTGGTCACCAGTGCGGATATGAAAGCACAAGCGGCTAAAAGTAAAATGGGCGCTTATGGAGCGGTTGCTCGAGTCAGTATTTCAAAAGTCGGAGAACGGGTTCAAGTTTCTTATACTAATCCCATTTATTTACAAGGTATGTATCGTATGAAAGGCAATCTTTCAGGCGCTGCCAGTAAATTAAGTGCGGCTTTAGGACATCAAAAAGCGTTTGGTTCTAAAACAGGTCTGGCTCCCAAAAAATTGAAAAAATGGCATTATATGTTTGGGATGCCTTATTTTGATGATGCCGATGAATTTGGTAGTTCAAGTGCGGCTAAAGTGGTTGCAGGCGCAAAAGCGGGTAAAGGCGGTTCTAAATTTGTTTATAAAGTCGATATTGGTAATGGCGAAAGCATTATTGGGGTTGGTTTATCATCAGGATCGGGCGCTGATAAAACAGTGATGGGTTCTATTGATAAAGGCGCTCATAAACATGCCGCTCATCTGCCTTATGAAATTGTTATTTCAGGCGGTAAAGCTTATGCCTTAAATGGTAAATTTAGAATTGCTTTAAGTTTTCCTGATTTAACCATGGGACAATTTGCAAGTATCAGTAGCGCACCAGGTGCCATTTCTGATTCACTGAAAGCTGTTTCTAAATAGCCTTACAATACAATAAAAAAAGCCGACAATTGTCGGCTTTTTTTATGCTTATCTATAATTTAGAGTAAATAAAAATGACCACTGAAATATTAGCTCAACCAATGAAATATCTTGATAATGCCTTAAATAAATTACGTGATATTAATTTGGTTCCTGAAAAAACGGATGACTCCCCTATTATTGCTTTAATTGAACGAATTTCAGATTTAGATGAAGGACGGGCTATTGCCATTGCAAGAACCCTAAACCAAGCTTCTTTATTTAATGAAGTGGTAAGAGAACAAATTTCTGCGATGAGCGTGGGACAGCGTTATCAAGATATTACCGATGCCTTTAATAGTATTCGAGATGATTCAAAAGCGATGGTTGATCAACTTGAAGATGGTAAAATTGATGCCGTAGAACGAGTTCAAAATGTTTGGATGAAAGTTTCAAGGGGAGATATTGCCTCGCGTTTTAATGAAATAAAAGAAAATTATTTAGCGGTAAGCAAGGATTCTAAAGATCAAATAGAACGAGAGCATTTAATTTTAGATGCTTATCAAGATTTTAGAGGCGCGTTAAAACAAGCCGAAATCTTAGCCTTAAATATTTTAGCCAAAGGCGAAGGGGCGTTATCTGCTGCAAAACAAGCTTTAGATAAAGCCAGCCAAGCTATTATTGACAATAAAGGGGAAGATCGTGAAGAAATTGCTCGTTATGAATTAACCCGTGATGAACGCGTTCGAGATTTACAAAATGCCGATGAACGTTATCAAATAGCCAAAGATTTAGCCGATAATTTAACGGTTAGCTACAATACCACTGAAACTATTATGTCGCGCTTGACTCAAACAACGCATGCAAAACAACGGGTTTATTCGCAAGCAGTCATGTTCTTTGGAACCAATGAATCGGTATTAACCGCTCTAAGTGCTTCTTTTACAGGTTTACAGGGTTTGCATGAAAGCACCGCTTCATTAAAAGCAATGAAAGAAGGCGTCAGTCAAAGCCTTGAAATATTGGCAGAAATTGGCGGAAAAATCCAAGAAGCGGCGATTAAAGAAGGTTATGGTCCCACGATTCGAGCCGATGCAGTTAAAAAACTGGTCGATTCTATTATTAATTATCAAGAAAAATCGACCCGCATTATTGCAGAAATGCGGAAAGCTTCGACCAATAATGCCAATGAAATCAGAGAAGCAGTTGAAGAAGGAAAACAACGTTTAGCTAAATTAGCCAGTCAAGGTAATACATTAAATTAATTTTTTATATTTATAATTTAATTGACTTAATCTATACTGGAAGAACTAAGGTATTCAATTCAATTTAAGAGATATTAATTAAATATTATGAGCCAACAGTTATCCGCGCGTGTCAACGCCGTAAAACCCTCCCCGACGTTATCCATTAGCGCACGCGCCAGTGCATTAAGAGCGGAGGGGAAAGATGTTTTAGGTTTAGGCGTTGGTGAACCTGATTTTAATACCCCTGACCATATTAAAGCGGCAGGAATTGCGGCCATTAATGAAAATAAAACACGTTACACCCCTGTTGATGGCACCGTTGAATTAAAAAATGCCATTATTAATAAATTTAAACAACAAAATCAGCTAGATTATAAAGCCAATCAAATTTTAGTTTCTTCAGGCGGTAAACAAAGTTTTTATAATTTAGCTCAAGCGCTTTTAAATAAAGGCGATGAAGTCATTATTCCCGCCCCGTATTGGGTTTCTTATCCTGATATGGTGTTATTAGCCGAAGCAACCCCCGTGATTGTAGATGCGGATGCCGCTCAAAACTTTAAAATCACGCCTCAACAACTGCAACAGGCGATTACCCCTAAAACACGATTATTTGTACTTAATAGCCCGTCTAATCCAACAGGAATGAGCTATAGTCAAGCAGAATTAAAAGCATTAGGCGCGGTTTTATTAGAATATCCCCGCATTATTATTGCCACCGATGATATGTATGAACATATTCGTTGGGATGATACGCCTTTTGTTAATATTGTGAATGCAGAACCCCGCCTTTATAATCGAACTTTGGTTTTAAATGGGGTTTCTAAGGCTTATTGTATGACGGGTTGGCGAATTGGTTATGCAGGCGGACCTGCTGAAATTATTAAAGCCATGAAAAAAATTCAATCTCAAAGTACGTCAAATCCCGCCTCCCCTTCTCAGGCGGCGGCAGTTGCGGCTTTAAATGGTCCCCAAGAATTTATTGCGGATATGAATAAAGCTTTTAAAGAACGCCATGATTATGCGGTCGCTCGATTAAATAACATGGCGGGCATTGAATGTTTAGCAACGGATGGCACTTTTTACCTGTTTCCTTCAATTAAAGGTGTTATGGATAAATTAAATTTAACCACAGATCTTGCCTTCTCTGAATATTTAATTGAAAAAGCAGGGGTTGCGGCAGTTCCAGGCAGTGCTTTTGGACTTGCTAATCATTTACGTTTATCTATTGCCGTTAGTATGGAAGTGATCACGGACGCCTTAGATCGAATTGAAAATATTATTTAGGTTAAAATGTTTTATAAAATTTTTAAGTTTTTTTTTAAACTGGGCTTGATGTTAGCCATTTTTGGCTTAATTATTGTGGTTGCTGTTTATTTTCATCTTGAACCTAAACTCCCCTCTATTGACTCCCTTAAAATGGTTCAATATCAAGTTCCGTTGCGTATTTATAGCGCGGATCATTTATTAATGGCGGAATATGGTGAAGAACGCCGTGTCCCTTTAAAATATAAGGATATTCCAAAACAAATGATCGATGCTATTATTTCCTCAGAAGATGATCGTTACTTTGAACATCCAGGTGTTGATTATCAAGGTATTTTAAGAGCGGCTTTTGAACTGGCATTAACAGGAAAAAAACGCCAAGGCGGCAGCACCATTACCATGCAAGTCGCTCGTAATTACTTTTATTCCTCTGAAAAAACATATACACGTAAATTAAATGAAATTTTATTAGCCTTTAAAATAAATAAGGCTTTTAGTAAAGAAGATGTTTTAGCACTTTATTTAAATAAAATTTATTTAGGTAATAGAGCTTATGGAATTGGAGCAGCAGCCCAAGTTTATTATGGTAAAAAAATTAATGATCTAAATTTACCTCAATTTGCAATGCTGGCGGGGTTACCTAAAGCCCCTTCCGCTTCTAATCCCATTATTCGTCCTAAAAAAGCAAAAATTCGCCGTAATTATGTCTTAAGGCGGATGCATAAATTAAAAAAAATTACAAACGAACAATATAAAAGAGCCGTCAGATCTCCATTAACTGCTAAATTATATCGCGCCAATATTGAATTACACGCCCCTTATATGGCGGAGATGGCGCGGGATTATATGGTTAAGAATTATGGCGAAAAAGCTTATCAGCAAGGCTATAATGTAACGACAACCCTCGACAGTCATTTACAAATTACCGCTCAAAATGCGCTTAGAGAAGCATTAGATGCCTATGATAAACGTCATGGTTATCGCGGAGCAGAAAAAACAGGATTAGCCACAGATGAAGATGGGATGTTATTGGCATTACAAAATACCAGTTCAATCGGCAAATTAATTCCTGCCATTGTAACGGCGGTTTTAGATCAAGAGAAGGAAGTCATTGTTTATACCAGAAAAACGGGCAATATTACCATTGAATGGCGGGGATTAAAGTGGGCAAAAAAATATATTTCTGAAACCCGCTATGGTTATAAACCTAAAAAACCGTCTGATGTTCTAAAAGCAGGCGATTTAATTCGCATTAAATCCATTCCAAATAAGAAAAAAGAATATTTTTGGCGTTTAGCACAACTTCCTCAAGTCGCGGGCGCGCTTTTATCTATTCAACCTGATAATGGCGCAATTACGTCATTAGTTGGGGGTTATAGTTATTTTCAAAGTAAATTTAATCGCGTAATGCAAGCCAAACGCCAACCTGGTTCAGGCTTTAAAGCTTATATTTATTCTGCGGCTTTAGAATCAGGATTTACCGCCGCCTCTTTGATTAATGATGCGCCCGTGGTTTTTCATGATGCCAGTTTAGAAAGTGATTGGCGTCCTGAAAATTACAGCGGTAAATTTTTTGGTCCAACCCGCCTTCGTTATGCTTTAACTAAATCTCGTAATCTTGTTTCAATTCGTTTATTACGTGCTATGGGAATCCCTCACGCCCTTGAACATACCCGTAATTTTGGTTTTAATCCCGATGAATTACCACATAATTTATCTCTTTCTTTAGGCAGTGCCAATATTACGCCGATTCAACAAGCACGAGGTTATTCCGTACTTGCAAATGGCGGTTATTTAATTAATCCTTTCTTTGTTCAATCCATTACACAAACTCTTAAAGGCGAAATTTATAAAGCACCCGCTAAAATGGCTTGTAAAAATTGTAGCCTAGAAGAAGATGAAGCTCATAATAAAGATCCAGACTCGGTTTATGCCAAAAGAACCATTAGCGCCGAAAATCGTTATATTATGTACAGCATGATGCAAGATGTGATTCAACGAGGCACAGCAACCAAAGCAAAAGTTTTAAAACGTACTGATTTAGCGGGAAAGACAGGCACCACCAATGAACAACGAGATGCTTGGTTTAATGGTTATAACCAATCTATTGTGAGTATTGCTTGGGTTGGTTTTGATGATTCTCGACCCTTAGGACGAGGAGAAGTCGGCGGACGAGCTGCTTTACCCGCATGGATTACATTTATGCGGGAAGCGCTTAAAAAAATTCCTGATATTTCACCCACCATGCCTGAATCTATGGTTCGAGTTCAAATTGATCCTGCAACAGGGGCTTTAGCAAGTGCGGGACAAAAAAATGCCATTTTTGAGATCTTTAGAGCTGAAAATGTACCCACCAAGAAAATAAATGATGACAAAGGAGATGACTTAAATAGTAATGATGTTTTTGGTGGTACAAGCGGGGATAGCGAGGATTTATTTTAAAAAAATATTATGCTATATATCAATAAGTTATTTTATTATCCTTGCTTTATTTATTAATTAAAATTGTGCAACGTTTTAAAAAAAGTCGTTATACGTTAAGCTATGCGCTAAAATAAAGTAAAAAATACAAGTTCCAATGCTGAGGGGCAGTATTCTTTTATAAAATTAGGAAAGTATAATGAGTCATATTGAAGAACAACCTATTCTTGATGAAAATATTATTGATAATATTAAAAAATTACAGCGCCCAGGTATGCCTAATTTAATACATCGTATTATTGATATTTTTATTAGTGAATCTGTTGATAAAAACAAAGCGATTGATCAAGCCTTTAAAACGGGAAACGGAGAAGAATTAGCTTTTATTACCCATGCTTTAAAATCAAGCAGCGGTAATTTAGGGGCATTACGACTTTCACAGCTCTGTTCCGAACTAGAACTAGCAGGAAAGGCAGGGGATATTAGCCAATTAGGTTCCCATATTCAACTTTTTAAAGAAGAATATCAAAAAGCCCAAGATGCCTTACTTAAAATTCGTGAAAATTGTTAATTATTTAGGGCATGTTTGAAATTTCAAATTTGACTTGCTTTAGAGGAGATCGCGCGCTTTTCTCTCAACTTGATTTTACTTTAAACCAAGGGGAGTTATTGCATTTAAAAGGACACAATGGCAGCGGAAAAACAACCTTAATTAGAACACTTTGTGGTTTACTAGAAGCTGCAGAAGGCACTATTTTATGGCATGATAATCCCATTCAAAATAATTCAGATTATTTTCAAAACTTACTTTATCTTGGACATAAAAATGCCATTAAAGATGATTTAGATTGTGTTGAAAATTTACAATTTAATTGTGCATTAAGTGGTCATTCAATTAATGAAAAAAAAGCCTTACAAGCCCTTAAAAAAATTGGTTTAAAAGGACATGAATCCTTGTTTGCTAAAGTTTTATCACAAGGACAACAAAGACGTTTAGCCTTAGCTCGCTTATTGTTATCAAAACAAAAGTTATGGGTTTTAGATGAACCCTTAACGGCTTTAGATAAAGCCGCCATTGCTTTATTAGAAGCCACCATTAGTCAACATTTAAAACAACAAGGTATGGTGATTTTAACCACCCATCAAGACACCTTAATTCCTCAACAAAATATTAAAACGTTAGAATTAGGTTGGAAAGAGGCGGGAAATGTTTAATCTTTTTAGATTGGTTTTAAAACGAGATTTATTATTAGCCTTGCGTCGGCGTTCTGAAATATTTACCACGGTTTTTTTCTTTGTTTTAGTGGTTTCTCTTTTCCCATTAGGGATTGGACCTGATTTAGAAATTTTAAGATTAATTGCCCCAGGTATTTTTTGGGTTGCCGCTCTGCTGGCTTCAATGTTGGCATTAGAACGACTTTTTAGTGTTGATTATGAAGATGGAGCTTTAGAACAGTTTATTCTTTCACCGCGCAGTTTAGTGTTGATTATTTTAGCTAAAACGGGGGTTCATTGGTTAATTACAGGTTTACCTTTGGTTATTATTTGCCCGCTTTTAGCTTTGCAATATGATTTATCAAATACCGCCATTTATGCTTTATTTTTTTCATTATTATTAGGAACCCCTTCATTAAGTTTAATTGGTGCCATTGGAGCTGCTTTAACTCTTGGATTGCGGGGCGGCGGGGTCTTAATTTCGTTATTAATATTACCTTTATGTATTCCCGTGTTAATTTTTGGAGCGGGGGCTGTTGAAGCAACGGCTGCAGATTTAAACAACAGTGGGCATTTTTATATGCTCGGCGCGATTTTGATTTTTTCTTTAGTTTTATCACCTATTGCCAGTGCTTTTTCCCTAAAGATCGCCATGTAACATCATAATGGCTTTAATATTTTGAGCAATTTCCACTTCACTCATTTGACTGTCAAAAATCGCATTAAAAGCGCCTTGATTATTAATCAAATAAATAAAATGAGTCTCATCAAGATATCCTAAAACATCCTTTATTGCTTTTAATTCCTTATTTTGTCCTGTTAAACCAATAAAAAAATGCGCTTGTTTTGGCAAATAACCCAACATATCTTGTTGACTAACTTGAGCGTCTTTTGCGATTAAAATAAAACGTATTTTCTTTTGTAAATCATTTTCCGTGACAAATTCATTAAAAACAGAAATGGCTTTATTAATTACTTTTTCTGATTCAGGTGCTGGATTACCAATAAAAACCAGATTCCAATAATCCATTAAGTCTTTTGCCTTAAAATCCTGCCCCTGCTGATCTAATAAATTAAGTTGATTAATATCTTGAGGGGGATTAAGTAACGTTGCGGAGATATTAGCGGGTAATGTTTGGTTACTTTTGTAATGTTGATAATAATTACCACATAAATAAGAAACTGTGATCGCCATAATAATAACAACCGCCATTTTAAGGCGCTGCTGTATTGTTTTATTGTTTTTTAATAACATTTTTTAAGGATATATTTCTCTAAATTGGTTAATACTAAATCCCATTATTATTTTATTATTAGCAATAATTATGGGAACACCAGTGGCATTCATTTTATTGTAACGGATTTTGGCATTCGCATCTTTATCAATATCATATTCTGTAAATTTAATCTTATTTCTTCTAAAATAATTTTTAGCTTGTTTGCAATAAGAGCACCAATCTCTTGAATAAATAACCACTTCTTCTTCATTTTCTGGAATTAATTCAGATATATTACTTAATGAAAGTTGTTGGTTTTTATTATATACATATAAAATGACTAAAATAAAAAGGGCAATTATAATTCTTTGGTTTATTAGCTTAGACATCATTAATCTCCAATGATTTCTGTGTGAATACGTCGACTTTGAATAACAGGGCTGGTTTTAGACAGAATATCATGCAAGGCTTTTTTATTATCATTTTTAAAAATCCATAGAAACCCAAACCAGAAAGTAAAAATAAGTAATAATAAACGAATCAAAGAATCTATAAAGGTTAATGAATAACCATCATCTCGATAAAGTTGAAGACGCCAAGCCACCATGCCTAACGTTTGTCCGCTATAAGTCCAAAAAAGGGTAAAAAAGCCAAAAATAGAACCTATTAATAAAGCTTTAAACCACCATTGAAACCGCAAAGTAGATAATGCACTTTCACCTCCAATTTGAAAACTAATAAAAAGACAAATTAAGGTAACAATAAATAAAACGCCCAATAATAAAAGTAAATCATAAAATCCAGCCATAATACGCCGTCCTAAACGGGGTCGTACAGCAACATTTAAATTAACACGATGGGGGTTATTATTAACGGCAATCGTTTCCAGAGGGCTTCTTCCATGAAGCCGTTCTTTTTCCTTTTGAAGATGATATAAACTTGAATCTTGCATAATCATTTACTCCTAATATTCGTTTAAATATAAATTAAGGATATATTTCCTTAAATCCATCAACGCTAAATCCTGTCATTTTTTTATTATTAACTAAAATAACAGGAACGCCTGTCTCCCCCATTGCATCATAACGTTTACGTGCATTATTATTTTTTTCAATATCATATTCAATAAATTTAATATTGTTTTTTCTAAAATATTTTTTTGCCTTTTTACAATAACCACACCATTCTGTTGAATAAATTACTACTTTTTCTGAATTTATTGAATGATTTGATTTAGAAATTGCCACGGTTTTACGGCTTTTAATCACTCTTAGTTTAATTTCTTCTACTTTTTGTTGTCTTGGTTTTTTGCTAGAAAAATGGACTTTTCCATTATTGTCAATCCATTTATAAATCCCACTATAAACGGGATTTATAAATAAAAATAAAATCAAAAATAGAATTATTTTATAATCGCCCATCTGTTTCTTCTTTTCTAAAAAGGTATTTAATATCATACAGGACCGATTTGTTTTTTCCTAATGCTTTAATTTTTTGCAATCCCATTTCAATAAACTGTTTATGAGAAACGGCCAGAATGACGGTATCATAATGATTATCAATGAGTTCCGTAATCGGGGTTAAACCATATTCATGTTGAGCTTCTTGTCCATTAACCCAAGGATCATAAACATCGACTGAAATTTGATAACTATTTAATTCAGCAATAATATCCACCACCCGCGTATTACGTAAATCAGGACAATTTTCTTTAAAAGTTAAACCCAAAACCAATGCTTTTGATTGAGAAACATCAATTTTCTTTTGAATCATGAGTTTAACAATTTCACTAACCACATATTTTCCCATGCCATCATTAATCCGCCGTCCCGCTAAAATAATTTCAGGATGGTAACCAATGGATTGGGCTTTATGAGTTAAATAATAAGGATCTACGCCAATACAGTGCCCACCCACTAAACCTGGACGAAAAGGTAAAAAATTCCATTTACTGCCCGCCGCTTCTAAAACTTCTTCTGTATCAATCCCCATGCGATTAAAGATTAAAGCCAATTCATTAATTAAAGCAATATTGACATCTCGTTGGGTATTTTCAATGACTTTTGCAGCTTCTGCCACTTTAATACTACTGGCTTTAAAAGTACCCGCAATAATCACTTTGCGATAAACTTGATCAACATAATCAGCCACTTCAGGCGTTGAACCTGAGGTGACTTTTTTAATATTAATCACTCGATGTTCTTTATCACCTGGGTTAATGCGTTCAGGGCTATAACCAATATAAAAATCTTGATTAAATGTTAATCCCGATATTTGTTCAATAATCGGAATACAATCCTCCTCGGTTGCACCAGGATATACAGTGGATTCAAAAACAGCAATGTCGCCTTTTGAGATTAATTCTCCTAACATTTTACTGGCGGAAATTAACGGCGTTAAATCAGGTTTTTTATATTCATCAATGGGCGTTGGAACCGTCACAATATAAAAATTACAATCTTTCATTGCCGTCATAGACTCACTATAAGTCAACTGGGTCGCTGTTTTTAATTCCTCTGGGCTGACTTCTAATGAAGAATCTTGTCCTTTTCTTAGTTCTTCAATGCGGGCTTTATTAATATCAAACCCCATCGTTGGCATAAGTTTGCCAAATTCAACTGCCAATGGTAAACCCACATAACCCAAGCCTAGGACACCAATCTTTATTTTTGTTATATCAAACATATTTTCACTTTTAATTGAGGATGGTAAGAAATTAATTATTTATTTTAGCGCAAGTACCATAAGTTGCTTATTTTGTATTTGCCAATGCACATCAAAATCAAATAATTGGGTGCGATAAATTCGATTATCTTGCTGGTTTTTATAAGCGGGGCGAGGATCCAATGATAAAATTTCTTTAATCACTTTTTCAACCGTTGCCGAATTTTCAATTTGTTGTAATTCAATCTGGGCTTGCTGTGAAAAAACAACCGTAAATATCGCTTTAGGTTTGTCTTGGGCAAAGCCAGAGTTTGCTTGAGGAAGACTATCTGAATATTGAATATAGGGTTTAATATCAACAATCGGCGTTTGATCTAATAAATCAATGCCAGATAAAGACAAACAAACCCCCTCTTTATTAATAATCACTTGCTCTAGTTGCACCACAGATAAACCCAAGGGATTGGCTCGATAAGGTGAGCGAGTCGCAAAAACACCCATTTTCTTATTACCGCCTAAACGAGGCGGTCTAACGCTGGGTTTCCATTGCTTTGAAATGGCTTGATGAAAAATAAAACTCAACCATAAATGCGAAAAAGTTTCTAAACCTTTAACCGCATCAGGATTATTATAAGGCGGAAACAGTTCTAAAATGGCTTTTGCAGAAGGAGCCAACCCCGCTTGACGGGGAATGCCAAATTTTTGTTTATAAGGAGAATGAATCACCCCAATCGCTTCAAACCGCCATGTTTTTGTCATTATTTTAAGAAATAATAAATTCTTTGGCTAATTTACTGCCAAAATAAGCCAACATTAAAAAGCCAAAACCCGCCAGAACAAAAGTAGTCGCCCGCTTACCCCGCCATCCGCGATAATGCCGTCCCCATAATAAAACAGTAAAAGTGCTCCAAGATAACAGCCCTAAAACGGTTTTATGGGCAACATGTTGAGCAAACATATCTTCTAAATAAATAAAACCACTGATTAAAGAAGTCGTTAAAAACAAAGTACCTAATGCAATAATTTCAAATAATAACGTTTCCATTGTTTGCAAAGGCGGTAAAAAACGCAATAAACCCGCAGGATGATGATTATGTAATTGTTTATTTTGAAACCAAACTAATATCGCTTGCACGGCCGCAATACTGAGTAAACTATAAGCTAAAATAGACAATAAAATATGACTAAAAAGATGGACAGAGTGGGTATCAACCAAATAATGTCCCATCACTGAATAAGATAAAATAATGGTGATTACTGCAACAGGAAAAAACAAGATCCCCATAATTTCAACAGGTTTAAAAAGGCTGGATAAAATAATTAACCCAACAATGGTTAAACTCACCAGAGAACCCATATTAAATAAACTAAAATCAAGCCGCCCTTGATCATAAATGATGACCCATAAAGTAATGGCGTGCAGGATAAAAGCCAAACTTGCCACTAAAATAGACCACTTTATTATGGGTTTTTTATATAACTGATACAATAATAAACCCGTTGCAAATAAATAAGCAATAATGGATAAGGCGGCAACAAAGGGATAATTAATCATAAAGAAACCAAATTATTGTTAGAATATGCAAAAAAAATACCTCTTATTTTCTTTCATGGTTTAATATCTTGCAAGTTTTGTTTAAATTATGGGTTAAATATTTAATGAATTCAAATAAAAAAATAAAAGTCTTATTTGTCTGTATGGGCAATATTTGCCGTTCTCCCACCGCTCATGGTGTTTTTCGTTCAATGGTTGCTGAACAGGGATTAGCAGAACTTATCGAAGTTGATTCCGCTGGCACACATGCTTATCATGTCGGACAACCGCCTGATCGCCGTTCTGCTAAAAAAGCCCTTGAATTTGGCATTGATATTGCCGATTTACGAGCGCGTCAAGCCGTTCCAAATGATTTTAAAGAATTTGATTATGTGCTTGCAATGGATCATGAAAATTATTCCGCTTTAAGGATTATTTCTCCCACCCCTTATCGAGATCGGTTACATTTATTTTTAACTTTTACTAAAGCTAAGAAAGTCCCTAAAGAAGTGCCTGATCCTTATTATGGCGGTTCAAATGGCTTTGATATTGTTTATTCATTGGTTGAACAAGCGTCTATTGGATTATTAGATCACATTAAAAAACATGATCTTAGGTGAATTTTTCCCAGCCATTAAAGCACTTCATTTAACTTGTATTGTAATTAGTTTTTGTGGGTTTCTTTTGCGTTTCGGGTTGGTTTATCGTCAATCAATCTTAATTAAACATCCCATTGTGCGAGTTTTACCACATATTAATGACACCCTTTTATTTAGTGCTGGAATAATGATGGCAATTATTTTATTTCCAAATATCAGTGCTGTTCCTATTTGGTTATGGGTTAAATTAAGTTTACTTTGTGGTTATATTTTATTGGGGGTTGTGGCTTTAACGCCCAGTCGCCAACCGTGGCAACGAATCGGGGCTTTTATTTTGGCAATCATGCTATTTATAACAATGGTTATGATTGCTTTATATAAATTTTAATTACATTGCGTAGGCGGGTTTCATATAAGAAATAGGGGCTTGAGTCACATCTTCAAAAGTAACTTCTTCCCAAGCATCAGGTTGTGATAATAATTCTCTTAATAATAAATTATTCATGGCGTGTCCTGATTTAATCCCATGAAAAGCACCAATTAAGCTATGCCCTAATAAATATAAATCACCAATGGCATCTAAAATCTTGTGTTTTACAAATTCATCGTCATAACGTAAACCACCTTGATTTAAAACCCGAAAATCATCAACAACAATGGCATTATCCATACTACCGCCTAAAACGAGATTTTTTTCTCGTAAATTTTCAATGTCTTTCATAAAACCAAAGGTTCTGGCCCGACTCACTTGTTTAACAAAAGAAGTAGATGAAAAATCAATGGTGGCATGATTCAATTTGTCAGGAAAGACGGGATGATCAAAATCAATATCAAAAGCAACTTTAAACCCTTCAAAAGGTTTGAAAATGGCTTTTTTATCTCCATTTTCAACTTCAACTTGTTTTTTAATCCGAATAAACTTTTTAGCGGCTTGTTGTTCTTCAACCCCTGCGGATTGAATTAAAAAGATAAAAGGTCCCGCACTGCCATCCATAATGGGGATTTCAGGCGCACTAACATCAATATAAGCATTATCAATTCCAAGTCCTGCAAAGGCGGACATTAAATGCTCAATGGTGGAAACAGAAACATCGCCTTGATTAATTGAAGTAGATAAACGAGTGTCTCCCACATTAAAAGCCGTTGCTTTAATTTCAACCGCAGGTTTTAAATCAATACGGGTAAAAATTAAACCTGTATTAATGGGTGCTGGGCGTAAAGTTAAATAAACTTTTTTACCAGTATGTAGACCAACGCCACTGGCTCTTATTATATTTTTTAGTGTCCGCTGCCTAATCATAATTAACTCAAAATGGGATAAATAATTGTTTTTAAAAGAATCGTTTTATTTCGGACTCTTAGGGAATACCCTAATACTACATCATTTAAGAAAAAACGCAAGGAAAAGCTCGTTAATCATTGAAAAATAATCAATAACAAGAATTGAAAAAGTAAAAAATCAAATTAAAAAAGATATAAATATCAGTATATTATAATATTCTTATGATTTTTTTATTTAAAAATTTGATGTAATATAGCCAGTGTAGTCCATAATCGAATAAGGTATAATTTTAATTAAATTTTTTTACCTTAATAAAAATATATTATTTAAATGACCACATTATCCCCTTGTTTTAAAACCATTGGTCTTTGCACCAAACCCGACCAAAATAAAAAAATCTATTCAACCCTTCATTTTATTTTCAATTATTTTAAACAAAAAGGAATGACGGTTTTAACGGATTTAAACAGTGCTAAATTATTAGATACGCCTGCAATGGAACGTTCTGAAATGGCAAAAGAAATTGATTTAGTGATTGTTGTCGGGGGAGACGGGACTTTATTACATTGTGCGCGCCAAATGGCAAAACATAATGTGCCTATTTTGGGAGTGAATTTAGGTCGTCTGGGGTTTTTAACGGATATTTCACCTGATGATGTTGAAAAAGCCTTAGAACAAATTTTATTAGGTCATTATATTGAAGATAGACGTATGTTATTAGAAGCGCGTATTAATCAAAAAGTGATTGCGACGGCTTTAAATGATGTGGTTTTACATAAATGGAATACGGGCGGAATTGTTGAATTTTCCATTCACATTAATGGTTTATTTGTGGATGATCAGCATTCAGATGGATTGATTATTGCCACACCAACAGGTTCAACGGCTTATGCTTTATCAGGCGGGGGTCCTTTAGTTACACCTGATTTAAATGCCCTTATTTTAGTTCCTATTTGTCCTCATACCTTAAGCAATCGCCCGATTGTCATTGATGGTAACGCGCGAATTGAATTATCCGTTTGTGGTACAGGAAATCCTGAAAATACTCGGATTACCTGTGATGGTCAGGATCAAATTATTCTTAAAAAAGGGGATAAAATTTTAATTCAACAATCTGAGGTGTCCGCCCGCCTGTTACATTTAGAAAATCATGATCATTTTTGCTTATTACGCAAAAAATTAGGTTGGGGGCGGTAATTTTTTAACGTCTATCTTTAATTTCAATGCTAAAAGAACGTAGCTTACGATATAAATGCGTTCTTTCCATACCGACTTCTTTTGCCATTTTACTGACATTTCCCCGATGTTTGGCTAATTGATGTTCAAGATACAAGCTTTCAAATTGTTCTCGGGCTTTACGTAAAGGTTGATCCAGTGAAATCCCTAAGGTATCCATATTATTATTGGAATCATCTTGGGTCATGCCATTTAATGAAGATTCCACTTCTTCTTGGCTAATTTCTTCGCCCGCTCCAAGAATTAATAACCTTTGTACTAAGTTCTTTAGTTCTCGAATATTACCTGGCCAACTGTAATTGCGTAAATAATTTTGGGCGCCTAAACTAAATTTTCGCCATGCTAATTTTTCATGAATCACAAAAAAATCAATATAATAATTTAATAATTCAGGCACATCTTCATGATGTTCCCGAAGCGGTGGAATATGTAACGGAACCACATTTAGATGAAAAAATAAATCTTCTCTAAAAGTCCCCTTTTGTACTTCTTCTTCTAAATTTTTTTGGGTTGCGGCAATAATACGGACATTAATTTGGACAGGTTCTGAGCCATCAATGCGATAAAAAGAATTACTATCTAAAGCACCCACCATTTGGGCTTGGGTTTCTAAATCCATATCCCCCACTTCATCAATAAAAAGAATACCCCCTGCGGCTTCTTCTAAGCAACCATAATTGACCCTTCCCTCGTGTTCATTACCAAATAATTCTCGCGGTGAATGCCCTTTTGAAATGGCTGCGACACTCACCTCAACAAAAGCTTGATCTTTACGATTACTTTGAGAATGTAGGTAGCGCGCATAAGTTTCTTTTCCCGCCCCTGCCTCGCCTGTAATTAACACCCCTGTATCATGTTGAGCAACCCGTTTAAATTGTTCTTTTAAACGTTGAATAATAGCACTATGTCCTGTCGGCTCAATGGTATGGGCAACTTGCTTTTTAAGTCCCACATTCTCTTTTTTTATTTGGGCATTTTCAAGTGCTCGCTCAACCGTGAGTAAAAGTTTGGCAAGTGATAATGGTTTTTCAAGATAATCATAAGCCCCTAAACGAGTGGCTTCAACGGCGGTTTCGACATTGCCATGACCTGACATCATAATAACAGGAGCGGGTAACTCGCCACTATCAACCCATTCTTTTAATAAACTAATACCATCAATATCAGGCATCCAAATATCTAATAAAATAACATTGGGGCGGCGTTCAAGGAGAATTTTTCGAGCTTCTTCACCATTTTTTGCAGTTTCAACATGATATTTTTCATCCTCTAAAATATCTTGAACTAATTCTCGGATTTCAGGTTCATCATCAATTACTAGTATATAAGGGTTCGTCATTGTTACTTCTCACAATATTTAATTGCGCTTATTATCTTTTATTTGTTGTATATAAGCAACAAATTATTAAATAATGACGAGTAGAGACAAGGCACGCCTTGTCTTTGGTGGGATCTTTATTTACGAGCAGAAGGACCGTTAAATGGAATGCCATTACTCATATGAGTTAAAAAGTATTCTAAATTGCGATATTCTTTACTTTGAGCTTTAAAGGGTTTGGCTCTGACTTGTTTATTACAACCTTTAAAACGACGATGTAAAGTACCTAGGTTACCCCATTTTGAACGATAAACGGGCCAGCCACTGGCTTGTCCTACGGCCGTGCTTAAAACATCTGAACGAATTAATAGCCCTGAACTTTCCATATGACATTGATCACAAGAAAAATTTAATTGCCCACGGCGGGTAAAATAAAAACTCTTGCCTTTATTATAAGCCGCTAATGCATTTGGATCGTCAGGGATTTCAATGTTAATCATTTGTCCCCGAGACTGAAAACTCATATAAGCTAATAAACTGGCAATATCGCCTTTAGCATATTTAAATGGTTTTTCCTCATTTTTGACCCGACAATCATTAATGGCTAAGGGTAAAGTCATCACCATTTTTTGTTCAGCATCCCAATAAGGATAATTTTTTCGTTGCGCAGGCGTTCCATTAAAGCAACTGGCATAAGTTTGCCCATTAGAAAAAGGCGAATTCCACATTTCCTCTCCCTCATCAACAAAAGGTTCATAAGGTGGAAATTCTTCAATGGCTTCCCAGCTTTCTCGGGCTGATTTATTAATGGCATAAACCCCATTGGCAAATTCTGCTAGTGGAATGCCTGAATGACGTTTTTTAGCATACTCTTGATATATTTTAATATCTTCGCTAGGCGACGTCTCTGTTGCTAATTTTTGGGAAAAAATTTGAGCTGAAAAAATGCACAGTGTGACACCTGTTATAACTTGTTTAATCATTGTTTTCCCAACTATTTGATAATTGATTCAGCAGTGGCTGATTTTCCAGTATTATCGACCCAAGCAATCGACACCATTTCTCCTTTAACTCCCCCTTTATACTTGAAGGAAAGATAAGGATTTTTTGAAATGCCGCTACTCCATTGAGTTGCCAGAATGATTTTATCTTGGGACTTACAAGTTACTTCTTGAATAAAATGGGCAGGAATCGTTTCTCCTGTTTTTTTACTTTTGACTCGTCCTGTATCCATCGGATGCGTCATTAATGCTTTAACCGTTACCACGCCATTTTTTTCTTTTGCTCGGATTTTAATTGATTTTCTTGCCATCTCTTTTGCCTCTATAAAAACTTATAATATTATTTTAGGATTAACCGCCACAACCGCCAATGGTGACTTTAACTGTTTTTTTGGTGGTATATAATTTACCATTGACCTTAATAATCGCCACAATATCGCCTGTTTTACCCATTTTAATACGAGTAGAGACATAAGGAAGGGCGTTTTCACCTAATTCAAAATGACTGATTAAAGGACTTGGATTATTGGGGGCTAAAATAACAATGGAACTGGCGGGTAAATCAGAACTAATCGTGACAGGAACAACCGCGCCATTTTCAGCAATATCAGGGGCTTTTATTTTTATTTCAGTTGAATCAATGGTTTCACTGGCACCTAATAAACTTTTAAGTGCAACCGCCATGTCTTTTTCATGAAATGTTTGTTCGGGCCATTTTGCTAAAATAGCAGGGGAAATTAGCATTAAGCCTGAAACAGCACTTAAGCTTGCGATTGTTTTTTTTAAAAATAATCGGCGTTCAATAATATTCATTTTGTTTCCTATGCTTTAAAGAGTGTATAAATAGGCGATAACAAGGTCAATTTCAGCTTCTGTTAAAATACGATGTTTACCAAAAGGCGGCATTCGAGTCGTTGGATTCATCGCCGTGGCATCCCAAATTCGATCTCGTAATATGGTTTTATTTGGAAAACGCGCTTTCATGCTTGCTAGAGGCGGACCAATATTACCAGGGCTAACGCCATCATCAATGGCATGACAGGCGAGACAGTTGCCTTTTTTGCGATCAAAAGCAATGCTTTTACCATTAACCTCTGCGGCTTGAATGCTTGTTGTTAAGCAACTACAAGCAACGATGATGGTTAAAATTGTTTTATGAGTGTGTTGCCACATATAATGCAAACCTTAAATTTAATTTAAAAAAATGGCAGTCTTTAAAATATTAAAAACCACCAAAAAATGTTAAATGTCTCTTTAAATAGTAGCCTAACCAAGTGATTAAGCAAGGGTGAATTTAAGATTATTTTAGCGCTTTCCAAGTTAAATCTAATTCTCGGGCGGCTTTAACATCATCTAAGCGCTTAACAGGTAAATGATGAGGCGCTGTTTTAACTAATTCAGGCTGTTCTTTTGCTTCTGTTAAAATTAATCCCATAATTTTGGCAAATTCATCTAAAGTTTCTTTGCTTTCTGTTTCAGTCGGCTCAATAAGCAAACATTCGGGAATTAATAAAGGAAAATAAGTGGTCGGAGCATGAACGCCATAATCTAATAACCGTTTTGCTAAATCCATCGCACTGACTGCATATTCCTTTTTTTGTTTTTTTAATGTAATAATAAATTCATGAGTCGCGCGGCGTTCAGGATAAGCGGCTTGAAAACGATAAGCAATTAAGACTTTCATTAAATAATTGGCATTTAAAGTGGCAAATTCAGCCACTCTTGTCATGCCATCTCGCCCTAACATCCGAGCATAAATATAAGCTCTTAATAATACGCCGATATTTCCCGCAAAACAGGTTAAACGCCCAATGGTTTGGGGATGTTCTGCTTCTCCAATCCAACGATATTTATCCTTATCATAAGACACCATAGGAACAGGTAAAAAAGGAATTAAGCGTTGACTGACTCCAACGGGTCCCGCCCCTGGTCCGCCGCCACCATGGGGGGTTGAAAAAGTTTTATGTAAATTCATATGAATGACATCAAACCCCATATCACCTGGGCGGACTTTTCCTAAAATAGCGTTTAAGTTAGCACCGTCATAATAGAGTAAGCCGCCTGCTTGATGGATAATATCCGCCATTTCTTTAATTCGCCGATCAAAAACCCCTAAAGTTGACGGATTTGTCAGCATAATTCCCGCTGTTTTCTCGCTTACGGCGGCTTTCAGGGCTTCAATATCAATATCGCCATCAGCCCCTGTTGGGATTTCTTTGACTTGATAACCACACATGACAGCCGAGGCGGGATTGGTTCCATGTGCCGCATCAGGTACTAATATTTCACAACGAGCCGTGTCATTATTTGCTTGATGATACGCTTTAATCATCGCAACCCCCGCAAACTCACCTTGAGCACCTGCAACAGGTGCTAAAGAAACCCGTTGCATGCCTGTCACTGACTTTAAAATTTCTTGTAATTCAAATAAGCATTTTAAAGTGCCTTGGCTGTGACTTGTGGGCGCATAAGGATGACGATTAATTAAGCCATTTAATGAGGCTAAACTATTACAAGCTCTTGGGTTGTATTTCATGGTACAAGAACCCAAGGGATAAAATTGCGTATCAATTGAGAAATTCTTTTGTGAAAGGCGGGTATAATGCCGAACCACTTGCATTTCAGAAACTTCTGGCATGGCTGCGGGTTGGGTACGTAAAAATTCCGCAGGAATCTGATTAACTTCGGTTTTTTTAGGAAATTGGGCGCTGGCAACTCGCCCCGTATTGGAATGTTCATGGATTAACATTTAAAAACCCTCTGGTCGTAAATTGCATGCCGCGCCCATTTGGGTATCAATCACGCGTTCAAGTTTATTGGTATAATTTGCTATATCATCTGTGGTACGGCATTCTGTGGCACAAACAAGGAGACTATTTTTAAGTTCAGGATAATCCCTAGATAAATCATAACCCCCTAAAATATTATGGGCTGCCATCATTTTAAGGGCTTTTTGGGGTGCAATGGGTAATTGAATCACCCGTTCATGGAAATGAGGGCTTTTTTCAAAAACAGGTTTGACTCCCCGTAAAGCGGTTAATGATTCAACTAATTGATTGGTTTTATTATGACAACTTGCCGCGACATTGGCTAAACCTTGCGCTCCTAACATTGCCATATGAATGGTACTCCCTGTTACCATTAACCCTTGATTAGTACAAATATTTGAAGTTGCCTTAGAGCGGCGAATATGTTGTTCGCGGGCTTGTAAGGTTAAGGTAAATCCTGCTTTACCTTCTAAATCAACGGTTTTGCCAATAATCCGCCCTGGCATTTGACGGACTATTTTTTGTTTACAACACATAAAACCATAAAAAGGACCGCCTGAAGCCAAAGGAATCCCTAAAGGTTGTCCATCTCCAACGCAAATATCAACGCCATTGGTTCCCCATTCTCCTGCGGGTTTTAATAATGCCATCGCTAAGGGGTTAACCACGCCAATGGCGAGAGTTTCTTTGTCTTCTGTCCAAGCGGTTAAGGCATCGACTTCTTCCAAAACACCAAAGAAATTCGGTTGATTAATCACTAAGGCACAAATATCTTCTTTTTGATATTGTTCTAAAGCAGTTAAATCGGTCCGTCCTGTGGCAATATCAAAAGGCAATTCAATCATTTCAATTTTTTGATATTGAACAATATTTTTAACAACTTTACGATAAGCGGGATGGAGTGTTTGAGGAATTAAAATTTTTCGAGATTTGGATTTACGATTTGCCCGCACCGCCATTAAAACAGCTTCTGCTAAAGCTGAAGCGCCATCATACATTGAGGCATTAGACACTTCCATCGCTAATAAAGCCGTCATCATTGATTGATATTCATACAATAACTGCAAAGTCCCTTGGCTGGCTTCGGCTTGATACGGCGTATAGGCGGTATAAAACTCACCACGGGTGGCAATTTGCCAAACAGCGGCGGGAATATGATGTTCATAAGCACCCGCCCCAATAAAACAAATTCCACCACTGTCTTGTAAAGCCCGTTTTTGCATAATTTGGCTAATTTCCATTTCGGAAATGCCTAAATCAACATCATCTGTTATTTCAGAACGTAAATTAGCGGGGATTTCATCAAATAAATCTTCTATTTCAACAGCCCCAATAACGTCCAACATGGCTTTTATTTCGGCTTCGGTATGCGGGATAAACGGCATTTTTAATTTACTCTTCGGCGTCGATTAAGGCTTGATAGTCATCAGCAGATAATAATTGCGTCATTTCAGTTTTATCTGCAATGGTCATTTTATAAATCCAACCTGCTTCATAAGCCTCATCATTAATAGTTTCAGGCGCATCTTCAAGGGCATTATTCACCGCGGTGACTTCACCTGATAAAGGGCTGTACAAATCAGAAGCCGCTTTGACTGATTCAATAACCCCAATTTCACCATCAAGACTGGCAGTGACCCCAATTTCAGGTAATTCAACAAAAACTAAATCACCTAAAAGTTCTTGAGCATGATCGGTAATCCCAATGGTTACAGTGCCATCACCTTCATCACGAATCCATTCATGGGATTTTACATACTTTAAATCAGTTGGAATATTACTCATTATTGCCTCAATAAAAATCAAAAAAAGGAGGTTATATTAGCATTGACTTTAATGAATGGGAAATATCAGAGTATTTTAGTTGGTTATTCTTGTTTTCTTAAGCTAACTTCACCCGCCTGAAATGTTTTTATTTGCCCGTTAATTTCTAAGCATAATGCCCCTAAGTTATCAATTCCTCGACAAATTCCCGCTATTTTAGTTTGACCTTGAATTAAATAAACGCCCTGCCCTTCCCATATATCATACTTTTGCCATTCTAAATACAGTGTTTTTAATTGATTTTTTTGATAATCCAATATCATTAAAGAAAGGGTTTCTAAAATAGCAACCGTTAAATAATTTCGATCTATATTTTGATTCTTTAGATCAATCCATGCTTGATCAATCTGCGTTTCTGCTTGTTCGGGCATTTTAATATTTAAACCAATGCCCATCACCACTTTAACAGGTCCAGCAGGCTGTCCTGTTACTTCAAGTAAAATTCCCCCTAATTTTTTATTTTGATAATAAATATCATTGGGCCATTTTAATCCCGCCTTAATCCCTTGCTGATTTAATACTTTAACCACTGCCAGTGCGGTTAAAATACTTAATCCTGAAACTTCGCTCATGGTTAAATTAAAAATTTTTAAAATGGATAAATATAAATTAGCCCCATAAGGTGAAAACCATTGTCGCCCCCGCCTTCCCCGCCCTTGGGTTTGTTGTTCAGCAAGACAAATATGTAATTGATGATCGGTAATGGATTGCTCTAATAAAACCCGATTAGTTGAGTCAATTTTTTGATAAATCGTAAGTTCTTGAACTTGATCTTGTAATGCTTGAGACATTAATTGCCGCATTTTAATGGCATCTAATGAAATAAGGGTCATACAAACCGCCATAATAATTTAAACAATAATTAATCCCCCGCCGACGCCTAATAATCCTGCTAGAATACCCGCCATACTTCCAATTAGTAAATAACCTAAAATAAGCTCAAGAGACATCTTTTTATTTTCTCATTTGTAAAATACGTTATATTTCATAACTTTTCACGGTCATTTACTTTATAAATTATTTAAATATAGATCCATTATGCTTGATACCGCCCCTTTATTACAACCCACTTCTTTTCCTAAAATAGAACGTAGCAACTTAACAACTTTGCAAGTCAATATTGGCTTAAAATGCAATTTACAATGTCAACATTGCCATGTTGATGCGGGACCTCGCCGTAAAGAGGAAATGGATTTAGCCACAGTAAAACAAGTTTTACAAGTGATTAAACAAGAAAAAATCAGCATTCTTGATTTAACAGGCGGAGCACCTGAATTAAACCCGCATTTTAAATTTTTAATTAGAGAAGCTAAAAAACTCAATTGTCATATTATTGATCGTTGTAATTTAACAGTTTTATTTGAGGAAGGTCAACAGGATACCGCCCAATTTTTAGCCGATCACGAAGTTGAAATTGTCGCTTCTTTACCTTGTTATTTAGAAGAAAATGTGGATAAACAACGCGGCAAAGGCGTTTTTGATAAAAGCATTAAAGCCCTTCAAATATTAAATGAATTAGGTTATGGCAAAATGGACAGTCATTTAATTTTAACCTTAGTTTTTAATCCCCAAGGAGCAGATCTTCCCCCACCTCAAGCCGCATTAGAAGAAGATTATCGAAAAAAATTGGGCGCGGAGTTAGGTATTACCTTTAACCGTTTATTAACCATTACCAATATGCCAATTAAACGTTTTGGTAGTATGTTATTATCCAAAAATAGCTTTGATTCTTATCTTAATACGCTAAAAACAGCTTATCAAGCCAGTAATTTAAATAAAGTGATGTGCCGTAATTTGATAAGTGTTGATTGGCGGGGTTTTATTTATGATTGTGATTTTAATCAAATGTTAGAAATGCCGATTGAAAATAATCAACAAAAACCACTGCATTTAAAAGATATTAATAATCAACCACTTAAAAATATGCGTATTAAAGTAGCAGAACATTGTTATGGTTGCACCGCAGGACAAGGAAGCAGTTGTGGAGGCAGTTTAGATTAAAATGATTTCAATTATTATTCCGTGTCTTAATGAAGAAGATAATATTGGGACTTTAATCCATTCTCTAAAAAAATGGCATTCTGAAATTGAAGTGATTGTGGTTGATGGCGGTAGCAATGATAATACGGTTGCTATTGCAAAACCCTTGGCTGATCAGTTTATTGAAGCCACTTCAGGACGAGCCAATCAATTAAATAAAGGGGCTGAACAAGCAAAAGGTGAATTACTTTGGTTTATCCATGCGGATACCATTATCCCTAAAACTGCTTTTATGCAATTAATTAAAATTCAAACTCAAAAAAATCTGTGGGGGCGTTTTGATGTTTATTTATCAGGACAACATTGGGCTTTTAGAATGATTGAATTTATGATGAATCAACGTTCTCGGTTAACAGGTATTGCAACAGGGGATCAGGGTATTTTTATTAATCATCAATTATTTAAAGAAATTGGCGGTTTCCCAAATTTAAAATTAATGGAGGATATTGAAATCAGCACCCGTTTAAAAAAAGTCTGTCCTCCGCTTTGTTTAAAGCAAAAAATCATTACTTCAAGTCGACGTTGGCAAGAAAATGGTATTTTTAAAACTATTTTAAAAATGTGGTGGTTTAGATTAAGCTGGTTTTTTGGCGCAAACGATCAAAAATTACAAGAAAAGTATTAATGCCTTCTCGTATTTATTATCAAGGTCCTTTAGAAGTGGGTATAAAACTTTTGTTACCTGCTCCCGCCTGTCAACATCTGCGCCAAGTTTTAAGGCTTAAATCAGGAGAAGCTTTTATTCTTTTTAATGGCACGGGGGTTGATTTTAATGCCCAATTAATTTTAACAGGACGGAATAAAGCAGAAGCATTAATTCAAAATACCCTGCCCCAGCAATCAAAATCGGCTTTCACCTTAAATATTGCTTGTGCCATTATTAAAAATAATGCGATGGATTTTTTATTACAAAAAGCAACTGAGTTGGGTGTTGAAAAAATCACGCCTTTATTAACTGATTTTTGTACCATTAAACAAAATAAAACCATTTTAGAAAAAAAACAACAACATTGGCTTAATATTTGTATATCAGCGGCTGAACAATGTGGTCGAAGTTATATTCCTCAATTAGAACCCATTCAAACTTTAAACTATTGGTTAGATACTGAACCTAATTCAAGTCGAATTTTATTACATCAAGCAGGTGATAGGAAATTCTCAGATAAACCAATTAAAAACAACCAAATTACTTTAATTAGTGGTCCTGAAGGGGGGTTTTCAAACAAGGAATTAATTAAATTTAAGCAATTAGATTATCCTAAAATGCGCATTGGAGATTATATATTAAGGGCTGAAACCGCGCCCTTAGCAGGATTGGCACTTTGCCATTATTTACTTTTATAAATAATTTTATACACACTTTTTTCTAAAAAATCCAAACTAGGGATCAAAGATAGGTAATCATTCACTCTTGTCCATTCTGAAACGGCACTTTTTTTCATTTTTGAGGCACCCGGCATTACTTTTAATGTTTCAGAAGATACTTTAATTAAACGAGGAATTGATTGGGAAACAATCGCAATATAAGGTAATCTTGTATTGCCATTGAGTGTATTTAAAATAACGATTTTAGTTCGCTCTGTAATTTGTTGTATGGGGGTTTCTAATAACCCTTCAAATGAGACTAAAGGCACTTTTTGTTCCCGCCAATCAATCGTCCCTAACATCCAATCAATTTGGTTATCTTGTTTTTTATAAGAGGTAAAGCTAATGACTTCAGCAACCGCGGCATTAGGTAATAACATCCAAAATTCAGTGAGGGGAATTAAGACACAACGAATTTCTTTTTCAGCAACAGTTTCGGTCATTTTTCAGCATCCGCTAAGACAGATTTAATATTATCCATTAACTCGGCTTCTTGAAAAGGCTTACCTAGGTAACGTTTAACGCCAATCCCTAATGCCCGTTCACGATGCTTATCTCCTGTTCTGGAGGTAATCATAATAATCGGAATTTGTTGATATTTACCATTGGACATAATTCGTTTTGCAAGTTCAAAACCGTCCATACGGGGCATTTCAATATCTAGTAACATAACATCGGGAATTTGATCTTGTAAATTACCCAAAACTTCTAAAGCATCTAAACCATCTTTTGCGGTAATAACATTCATGTCATAACGTTCTAACACCCGAGTGGTTACTTTTCTAACCGTAATTGAATCATCAACCACCATAATGGTAGTGACTTTTTCTTCAACCAGTTCTTTAACACTATCTCTATTAGTTAAATCGGTATGAATCAAAGCATTTACATCTAAGAGGAGTGCGACCCCACCATCTCCTAAAATAGATCCCCCTGAAATCCACGGAACGGTACCAATTTGTAAACCCACAGGTTTAACAACAACTTGTCTATTTCCTAATAAGCTATCGACTTGTAAAGCGACCCGCCGCCGTCCTGCTTTCACTAAAAGAGCAGGAACCCATTTTTTGGCAGCTTGCTTTTGAGGTTTAGACGCGAGTCCTAACATGCGAGCCAAAATCCGAATATTATAAGCTTGTCCTGCATATTCATAAACTTCGTCTCCGCCTTCTTGAATCCGTAATAATTGTTCTTGAGGTAAGCGCACAACCCCTTCAATACTGGTATGTAAAATAGCGTAACGTTCTTCTGCAACTGTGACTAATAAAGCATCTGTAATAGATAAAGTCAGTGGTAAACGAATGGTGAAAATAGAACCTTGTCCTAATTTAGATTGAATTTCAACACTGCCACCTAATTCTTTAATTTCACTAAAAACCACATCCATACCGACGCCTCGACCTGAAATTTGGTCAAGTTGTTCAACTGTAGAAAAACCTGGCTTGGCAATAAATTGATAAATATCTTCATCGGTTAATTTGGCATTGGCTTTCACCATTTCTTTTTCAACTGCTTTTGCCAGAATTTTCTCGCGATTTAAACCACCACCATCATCACTCACTGCAATCAAGACATCCCGCCCTTCTCTTGATAATTCAATCGTGATTTGCCCTTCAATCTTTTTATTTTTAGCTTTTCTATCTTTAGGGGTTTCAATACCATGAGAAACGGCATTTCGCAATAAATGCTCCAGAGGTCCGACAATCCGCTGTAAAATGCCTCGATCCACTTCGGTATCTTGACCAATCACATTTAACTCGGATTCTTTTTTTAAGGAACGAGCCGTTTGACGAACCAAACGCGATAACCGAGAAACAACTTGGTTAAAAGGAACCATTCGAGTTCGCAATAACCCATCTTGTAAATCAGTCGAAACCCTAAATTGTTGAAGTAATAAAATATCGGCTTCTTTGGTTTGTTCTTCCAATAAATCTCGAATACTGCCTAAATCGCTGACCGTTTCAGCTAGTGAACGAGACACCTGTTGCATGGTTGAAAAACGATCCATTTCCAAAGGATCAAAATCGTCATTATCTCCAAGGGCTTCTTCCTCATGTTCATCTTCTCGTTCATGACGAAATAAAATTTGAGCTTCTGTTTCTATTTCTAAAGTCCGTAATTGTTTACGTAAACGAGTGACGGTTTGTTCTAATTCGGTTAAATTAAATTGCAGTGAAATATTTTGTTGTTCTAAGCGAGCCCGATAAATACTGACTTCACCTGATAAATTAACCAGTTTATCTAATAAATCAGCACTTACACGAACTTTTTCGCCTGAATCTGCAGATTTTTTTTGTTCTTTTTCTTTGGCTTTCTTTTTAGATTGATGAAAACTTAATTTTGATTCTGGAAAATCAGATAGACCCGTATCACTACTAATATTTGAGTCTTGGCTTGCCGTATCTATTTGTAAATTAGACACACTAGAATCTAATAAACTAGAATCATCTAAAGAAGAATTATTGAGTAAACTTGAGCTATCAACTTGATTAGAGTCCGCGCCTTCTTCCCCTAAAGCCGTATTTAATCTATTGAGCAGTTCATCCGCAACAACAGGAACTTGTGACATCGCCACTTGATCCACTAAATCAGCAATTCCATCACCTACATCTTGTGATAACTCGGTTATCTCGTCGCTAATTTCAATTTTTTGATCGGCAATATCCGTTAATAAAGTTTCAAAATTATGACTTAAATCCCCTAAGCTTGTGACCCCCGAAAGACGCGCTCCACCTTTTAGAGTGTGTAACGTCCGTTTCATTGAATCAATATGAGAAAAATCAGTCGGTTCCGCAAGCCATGCTTGCAAAGAATCATCTAATGTATCCAATAAATCGGCAGCTTCTTCTAAGAAGATTTCAACCATTTCAGGATCAATCCCTTCCGCTTCTTCTTGCACATTGCCATCATCATGCGCTTCAGCACTTTCTACCGAAGCATGAATAAATGCTTCATGATAACCATTAATTTGATCTGCTAATGTTTTCCAGTTATCAGAGGTCGGTTGATTTGAGCCAATGGATAAAACATCTTGCTCAATATTGCGAACACAATTTCCGATGACATCCCGAACTTCATCTTTAATCACCGTATTTTGAGCATTAAGAGAATTTAGATAATGTTCAACAGAGCCTGCTAATTCAGCAACAGAAGGAACTTCTGCCATATGAGCACTGCCTCTTAAGGTATGAAAAGCCCGACAAACTTCATCTTCAACATAACATTCTTGACAAGATTCAATAAATTCCTTAATAGTTTTAATATGAGTTAAGGATTCAGATAAGAAAATATCATATAACACGGTATCCATTTCAATACCAAAATGACTTTCTACAAAATCACTGCTTTTTGTTTCATTATCAATAAATTCACTGGCAGCAAATTGACTATCTTGTAATTCGGCTTGTTCTTTAAATTCTAATTGATTTAAATCTAAGTCAACGGCTTCACTTTCTGCCGCTTCAACTTCATCAAATAAAGACGAAACTTCGCTACTAATGGTTGTTTCAACAGAAACAGATTCACCTTCTTTAGGAATTAGTAAACTCGGCGGATCAATATTTTCTCCCGCGGCTAAGGAAAAATTGGCTTCTTGTAAGGGTAAATAATTAAAAGATAAAGGTTCTTCATGTTCTAAGGCGTAAACAAAACTGGGAATAATAGCAACCGATTCTGTTAAAGCTTTTTTAATTTGAGAATTAATGGTTATTTTATCATCCATCATTTGATTAAACATTTTCTCAACAGACCATGCAAATTCACCAATGGTATTAGCTCCCACCATCCGTCCACTGCCTTTTAAGGTATGAAAAGAACGGCGGATAATTGCTAAAGAATCTTGATCGTTGGTATTTTCTATCCACCGTGGAAAATATTCATTCAATACGATTATTTCTTCTTGAGCTTCTTCAATAAAAATTTCTAATATTTCTGGGTCAAGATCTTGATCTAAAGCCATTGCAACAACAGATTCAGATGGCATATAAGTATCAATGGTTAATGATTCTGTGGGGATGTCATTTTCTTCGATTTCCTCAACTTCTTCTTCGGGCTCAGGTTCAGGTATTATCTCAATACTTTCATTAATTGTTGAAATTTCACCTATGGTGGGTATTTCAACATCCTTGCCTTCTGCTAAAGCAAAATTAACCGCTTGTAAGGGTTGATATTCATATTTTAGCGGGGTGGCATGCTCTAATGCATCAACAAAATCAGGTAGAATATCAATAGATTTAGCAATGGATTGATTTATTTTTTCACTAGAAGAAATAGTCCCATCAATAATGCGATTAAATAACTTCTCAACAGACCAAGCAAACTCTCCAATACTATTCGCTCCGACCATCCGTCCACTGCCTTTTAGAGTGTGAAAAGATCGTCGAATACGAGCTAAAGAGTCGGCATCTTGATTGTTTTCCCGCCAGCGGGGAAAATAATCTTTTAATACCTCTAATTCTTCTCTTGCTTCTTCAATAAAAATTTCTAATATTTCTGGATCGAGATCAGATTCTAATTGAATCAATTTTGACTCCGCAAGTATTTCCTCATTTAACCCTAAATCTTCTATGTCATTTATTTCATCATTTTTTTTTACTGCTTCAGAAGAAACCTCTGTAACCTGATGATGACTTCCTGCTAATTCAAGGGCTGTTTTTTGTATTTCTTGCCAATTAACATCCGTTTCGGTTTGTTGGGTTTGAGCATCAATTAAGCCAACTAATGCAAGCGTTGCTTCATCTAATAAATCAATGACTTTAGGGCTTCTTTCGACTGTTTTATCAATAATTCGATTAAGTAAGTTTTCAATCGCCCAAGAAAATTCACCAATCACCGTTGCTCCAACCATACGACCACTTCCTTTCAATGTATGGAAAGAACGTCGAATGCGAGATAAAGCATCAATATCTTCCGAGGACTGTTTCCAACGGGGATAATATTCTCTAATAGCCGCCAATTCTTCATTAGCTTCTTCAACAAAAATTTCAAGAATTTCGGGATCGATTTCTATTTCAACCTCGTCTTGAGAGTCTGCTGTCTCTTCTGCCGCTGTTTCAACGTCTTCTATGGTTGTATAAGATTTAAGTTCAGCCAATGCATTTTCAGTAGAGGTTAAAATATCATCTAACCCTCCGCCCCCTAACATGGCTGTTTCAATAAAGTATTCAACACCTGAAACCACATCGGCTAAAATATCTGATGATTTAGGATCTAAAACGGTTTTTTCTGTTAATAAATCGCTTTCAATATAGTCAGATAACCCCATCAATAAAGGAGAAGCTTGTTCAAACTCCAATACAAATAAAGCGCCTGCGACTTGACTCAAATATTCAGGAACGGGGTTCAAAACACTGGCATCATCAAGGCGAAATAAATAGTTTGTAATATTTTCTTTGATTCGAGCCAATGTGACATTCACTTCACTAATGGCAACATCAAAATGCGCTCTTAATTCTCCTTTTGGCAAACTGAGCGCTAAACTTTCATCATCATCCGAATCTTGTTGTTCTGCCATCCCTGAAATAGAAGATTGAACAAAAAGTAATTCACCTGCTAAAGACAATAAATTTTCTTCGGTAATATTTTCAGAAACCGTTTCTGCTTGTTCTGAAATATGTTTTAAACGGGTTGATAAAGCACCCCGTCCAACAATGGTTAAGGTATCTCCCATCCGAGAAAGTGGTGAAGCTAAAGCTTTTACTTTTTGTTTATCTGTTCGGTCACTGCGAATAAAAAGATCGAGTTCATCAATAATAACCATAATATCTTCAAGTAATGCTTTTTGCACGCCTTCAAGCATTGATTGTCCAGCAAAATCATGCGCTTCTGCATCACTTTGTTTAACTAATAATCCTTTTTCAACAAGCCCTTTGACATCTTGTTCAAATTCATAACCTGGTTCTTCAACCGTGGATAAATAAAATAAAATATTTCGCCATAGATCAAGCGAAATAGATTCAGATAATGCCGCCTCACCATCCGAAATAATGGGTCTTAATGCTCGATCAATGGCTCCAAATATTTTTTTTAAGGCAACCCCTGAATCTAATTGTCCTTTGATAAGTCCAATACTCAATGCATGAACGGCTTGTAAAAAATATTGTGATAACTCTGAATTTGACTCATTAATATAAGAGGAAATAACGGTTTTTAAGCTTCCAACCCCATTTTTTATATCATTTTGAACATACCAAAGTAATAAACCTTTATGATATTGGGTTCTAAATTTTTTAACAATTTGTTGTAATTCTGGATTTATTTCTGTTGTATGAGCCAGTTGTTTTATTTTTTCATCTAAATTAGGGGCAAAAATAGCCGTTTCAGATAACAGAGGTGCATCAATTGCAGCCCGTAAATCATTTAATGCAGGCAGTAAATAAATTGCCCCATCAGGCGCACCAGACACAATTTTTTCAAGATAATCGGGTAATTTAACAACTGCCATCATGAGTGCTTCAATCACATCATTGATACGGGTTGCTTTACCCTCTAATACTTCATCAATAACAGCAACCATTTCTTCTGCTAATGAGGAAGCACCATATAATTCAACAACAATCAGTACGCCTTGCACCTCATGCATAATGACACGACAATCTTGCAATAATGTCAGATTTTTCTTATCTTCAGAAAAACTCTCTAAAAGTCGTTGCGTTTTTAATAACGCGTTTTCCAGTTCCTTTTGGACTTGCTTTAAAGTAGCGTGTTCCTGTTGTTTAATTAAGCTCATTTTACTGACACCATCCTTAAATTATTTAAGTTGCCTAAAATTTTACTCAGGAAGACTAAAGCCAGCAACCGAGCGCCCAAGCTCATTTGCCATGTCTGCCAATGCATCAATTGATCTTGCGGTTTGCCCCGTACTGCTTCTGGTTTGTTGGGTAATTTCTTCAATAACCGTCATTGTGGTATTAATTGTTTTAGATT
>Ga0256847_1000243_pt1 | contig 37493 bp, 24 predicted proteins | sample TeddybearmetaG_FD_189099 | JGI IMG/M metagenome (GOLD analysis project Ga0256847, IMG submission 189099) | Hydrothermal vent microbial communities from East Pacific Rise, Pacific Ocean - Teddybear | ecosystem: Environmental > Aquatic > Marine > Hydrothermal vents | place: Pacific Ocean: East...
TATACAAGCTTGTGGAGAAGCCGCTTTTAATGCCGGATGTGCATCAATTGTAGAATAGGTCGCATAAAAACCAGGATATGAAATGCCCCAAGTACCTACATTACCATTGTTGTTTTTAACATTTTTTACAAGCCAATCAATAGTGTCATAGGTATCAGAACTTTCGTCAGTTTCTGTATTGGATTTTTTATTCGGAATATAAGCGCGCATATTGTCATAGGTACCTTCGCTCATCCATCGACCTCTTACGTCTTGATATACAATAATATTCCCTTCTTTCATTAAATGAATATTGGGTCCAATTTTTTCACGATGTTTACCTTCCCCGTAAGGTGCACAACTGTATGGTGTTCGTAACATCAAGATAGGGTAGGTAGTGCTTTTGTCTTTTGGGGAATAGATAGTTGTGTGTAATTTAATACCATCGCGCATAGTTATGGTAACCTCTTGCTTGTCATAATTATCTTTGACGTAGGTGTCTGGTTTTTCTTCAGTTTTTGTGGCTGTAGTTTTTTTACAAGCTGTTATCGAAATACTTAAGAAAATTAGAATACAAAGTTGGAGTGAGAATTTCTTCATGTAAAATTGATTATTTAATCTGTTGTGCATTTTGACTAATGTCGAATAATACTAACGTGCCTGCTGGCGAGGCAGGTTTTATTTGTTCTAACTCATAAAATTCACTCGATATAGACAAATTTTATTCAAAATGCACAGTGGGTTATTTAGGGTAAATCTACAAAAGAAAATTTAAAGATATTTTTAAAAAATACCAGCATTTAAAATTTTAAATGCTAATTGGTTAAATGGATATAATATTTGAAAGTAATTTTCATATTTGTGACCTTTCAATTCCTTATCGAGTTCTTTCATTCCACTTACATTTATTAGGAAATCAGGGTAATTAAAGAATTGATATGTGATTATATCTACGGATTTAGATACAAACTTTTTATTGTCAATTTGCGATGGACTTTTATTAACCCACTCAATATTTTTTATAATTTTTTTTCAGTATTTTGTCCACTTAGAGAGAAAAATGTTACTAAGCTTAAAATTAAAATTAGAATTATATTTTTCATATTGATTTTGAGATTACAAGATTGTAATTGTAATAACAATAATTATTGTTATATCCTTTATTTATATATGTTAATGTTTTAATGTAAAATGAAATCTCAATATCACTAACATAAATAATTCATACCATTTCAAAGGTATTATAATTCTCAACTTACATATTTCGTCTATATTGACCTCCAACACTAAAAAGAGCATGTGTAATTTGCCCTAAAGAACATACTTTGGTAGCCTCCATCAATTGTTCGAAAATATTTTCATTATTAATTGATTTTTCCTGTAGTAAATTTAGTTGTTCAACCACTTTAGTAGTATTTCCTTTGTTGAGATTTTCAACCACTTCTATTTGATATTGCTTTTCTTCCTCTGTTGCTCTGATTACTTCTTTTGGGATAACCGTTGGAGAACCTTTACTGCTTAAAAATGTATTAACTCCTATGATTGGGAATTCACCACTATGCTTTAAGGTTTCGTAATACAAACTTTCTTCTTGAATTTTTGAACGTTGATACATGGTTTCCATTGCACCAAGGACACCACCACGTTCGGTAATTCTATCAAACTCTACCAATACTGCTTTTTCAACTAAATCGGTTAATTCTTCAATAATAAATGCACCCTGTATTGGGTTTTCATTTTTTGCCAAGCCTAATTCTTTATTGATAATCAGTTGAATAGCCATTGCCCTTCTTACCGACTCTTCTGTGGGTGTTGTAATAGCTTCATCATAGGCGTTGGTATGCAAGGAATTGCAATTGTCATAAATAGCATATAATGCTTGTAAAGAAGTTCTAATGTCATTAAAATCAATTTCTTGAGCATGTAAGGATCTTCCCGAAGTTTGAATGTGATATTTGAGCATTTGTGCTCTTTCATTAGCACCATACTTTAATTTCATTGCTTTTGCCCATATTTTACGAGCTACACGTCCAATTACAGAATATTCAGGGTCTATTCCATTAGAGAAAAAGAAGGATAGATTGGGGCCGAACTTATTAATGTCCATTCCACGAGACAAATAATATTCTACATAGGTAAAGCCATTGGATAGTGTGAATGCTAATTGTGAAATAGGGTTTGCACCAGCCTCAGCAATATGGTAGCCTGAAATTGAAACCGAATAAAAATTACGTACATTATTTTCAATAAAATATTCTTGCACATCACCCATTAATCGTAATGCAAACTCTGTGGAGAAAATACAAGTGTTTTGCGCTTGGTCCTCTTTTAAGATATCCGCTTGAACGGTGCCACGTACTTTAGTTATGGTTTCGGCTTTAATTTTTTTGTATATTTCATTAGGTAATATTTCGTCACCTGTAACACCTAGAAGCATTAAACCCAGGCCATTATTTCCTTCTGGCAAATTACCTTGATATTTTGGTCTTTTAACGCCTTTCTTTTTATAGATAGCAGTAATTTTTTGCTCAACCTTTGTTTCTAATTTATTTTCACTAATATATTTTTCACATTCCTGATCAATGGCAGTATTCATAAAGAAGCCTAACAACATGGGTGCGGGACCATTGATAGTCATTGAAACGGAGGTCATTGAATTTGTCAATTCAAAACCAGAATATAATTTTTTTGCATCATCCAAACAGCAAATAGAAACCCCTGCATTTCCTATTTTACCATAGATGTCAGGGCGTAAATGTGGGTCATTCCCATAAAGCGTAACAGAATCAAAAGCAGTAGATAGGCGTTTAGCATCCATATCTAAACTCACATAATGAAAACGTCTATTGGTACGTTCAGGTCCACCTTCACCTGCAAACATTCTGGTTGGATCTTCTCCAGTACGTTTAAACGGATAGATGCCAGCCGTAAAAGGAAATTCTCCAGGTACATTTTCTTGTAGTGACCAGTGTAATATATCACCCCAAGCTTCGTATTTTGGTAAGGCTATTTTAGGAATTTGTAAATGGGATAAAGACGCCGTATGAGTTTGAATGTTAATTTCTTTATCACGAACTTTAAAGGAATAAATTTCATCCTTGTAACGTTGTTTTTTGTTTTGCCAATCAAGGATGATTTCCCAGTTATGTGGGTTTAAATCCATTTTCACACGAGCAAATTCTTTAAATAGCAGTGAAATAAATTCTTTGTTATTGTCATCTTGAACTTGATTTAGAATCCCATCTTCATTCAATCCATTATTATTTAGAAGAGGTTGTGACACTAGTTCTTCGTTCACAATGACATTTAAATTAATATTGATAACAGAGCAAATTGTTTGAAAAATTCCATATAATTTTTGAGCTATTTCCTTTTGTTCTCTTGCTACTTTATCATAATTATGATTGTTTTCCGTAATTTCTGATAAATACCGCGTTCTGTTTGGAGGAATGATAAATTGCTTTTGGCTCATTTCTTCAGTAATTGTATAATTACTTTTCATTATTACGCCAAGTTTAGTTGAGATTTTATCAATAATTGCACGATATAAATTATTCATGCCAGGATCGTTAAATTGCGAGGCAATTGTTCCATAAACAGGCATTTCATCCATAGGGGTGTCCCACAAGTTATGATTACGCATGTATTGTTTTTTTACATCGCGTAATGCATCTAAAGCGCCTCGTTTGTCAAATTTATTTAGTGAAATCAAATCTGCAAAATCGAGCATATCAATTTTTTCTAATTGTGTTGCTGCTCCATATTCAGGCGTCATTACATATAATGAAACATCAGAATGTTCTAGAATTTCGGTATCAGATTGCCCAATACCCGATGTTTCTAAAATAATCAAGTCATATTTTGATGCTTGTAAAATAGTAATAGCATCATTTACATGTTTCGATAATGCTAAATTAGATTGACGAGTAGCCAATGAACGCATATAAACACGGTCATTTTTAATGGCATTCATTCGTATTCTATCACCTAATAAAGCGCCTCCGGTTTTCCTTTTTGAGGGGTCAACAGAAACGATTGCAATCGTTTTTTCTTTGAAATCAGCTAAATATCTACGTACAAGCTCATCTACCAATGAAGACTTACCAGAACCACCTGTACCAGTGATTCCTAGAACAGGAGAAGCATTCCCTTTTCCCGTTTTACCATCTAGAGAAAAGCTTTTAGTAAGTTCTTGATATTTTTCAGGATAATTTTCTGCTATCGTTATCAAACGAGCAATAGTGTTTGTATCTTTTTTTTTCAATAAATCTTGAATTTCCTTGCCTTTGGAAAGGGTTAGGGATGGGCTGCTATCACATTTTTCAACCATATCATTAATCATACCTTGTAGACCCATTTTACGACCGTCGTCGGGTGAGTAAATTCGAGTGATTCCATACGCTATCAATTCCTTAATTTCTTCCGGAAGAATGACACCACCACCACCACCGAATATTTTAATTTGTGAGGCTCCTTTTTCTTGAAGCAAATCATACATATATTTAAAATACTCATTATGACCACCTTGATATGAGGTCATGGCGATGGCATTAGCATCTTCTTGTATCGCTGTATTCACAACTTCTTCAACACTACGATCATGTCCTAAATGAATTACTTCAACACCAGTGGTTTGTATGATTCTACGCATAATATTTATGGCAGCATCATGTCCATCAAAAAGTGAGGCAGCTGTAACAATTCTAATTTTATTTGTTGGGATATATGGTTGAATATGCTCCATTATAACGTATAAGATTTAATGCTGCAATTTACGATTATTAGTGGAATTCTGATTTTAAAAATACTATTTTAAGTATTTTAAAAACATCCAAAATTTACGATCTTCTAAATAATAGAGATTATCCTCATTTTGATATGCTTCTTTTTCAAAACTTATAGAGTGGTATGCCTTGTTCCAATTCCTTAGTCTTATCAAGTGCCATAAGAATTCAATAACATACCATACGAAGAAGAAAATCCATAATAACTCAATCTGTTGTTTTAAATGGATGCGTTCATGATTTATTAATATTGAATTACTGATTAATGATTTATCTTTTAAAAAGATAAAAGGATAAATTGTCATCCCATTATACCTTTTTGGAATTAGAAATCTAAAGACTAATATCATATAAATTAATTAGTAAGGCAAGATAATCTATTTTGACCAATGTGATTTGATGATGTTTATTTACTAATTTTTCCATTACACATCAATAATTGTCTGATTGAATTTTGTACATAGTACAATTGTTAAAAATTAAAAATATTTGGATTTTCTAGTTATTATCATCTTGATAACCAATTAAATCAGAAAATGAATTGTAATTGAATTGCCTCTATTTATTGTGACCGTAGAGGTAAGATATTATCGGGAATTACTATTTATCAGCAGTTTAACAAATAATTAACGATTATTTATTATACCTTTATGATAGTTTAATTCAAATAATCTTCCTTAAGAATGAAGTCATTAAGAGTAGTTTACATATTATTCTTGTTATTATATGTCAACGTTAACGCAACAAGTGGCAGTAAATCTGAAACTCTTTATAAAGGGGTTCAGATAGATAGTTCTTATATAAATAATCAATTTGAATTTAATAGAGAATCAGCGAGGTCTTTAATTAAATGGCATGAGAAGGCATTAATTAAAGGAGTTAATTTTTCAAATACAGATTTAAAGAATATTGCTATCAGTTATGCATATTTAAATAATGCGTCAAAAGCAAGTGAGTATTTAGAAAAATATATCAAAAACTCATATAATATTGATATTATAAATAATAGTGTTTTTGAAAACATTGGTAAATCGAAGGAGTTTAAGAATGTTTTAAAGAAATATGAACCTAGGCTAAATGGTTGGATTTTATTTTTCTTTTCTGCCGGTTTAATAGGTATTTTTATTGCTGTAGTTTTAAATTTAAGAAAGAAAGGAGATATCATAGCTAATATATTGATTAGTTTATTTGTGTTGCTTCATTCTTTTTTTACGATACATTTAAGCCTATTTTTATCTAACTATAGTTTTAATTTTCCACATTCATTATATATAACAGCATCGTTTTCATTTTTATATGGTCCTTTATTATATTTTTATTTTAAACGTATTGCAGGTAAGTATCAATTTAAGTTAGTTGATGTATTACATTTAATACCATCCGTGGCATTATTTGTATACTTTTTACCAATATATTTATTACCAGCAGAAGAGAAATTTAGTATATTATTTAATAAATATGAAACAACATATTTTATAATAATTGCTGTTGTAACTATTAAAAGTATTTCTTTGGCTATATATGGATTTTTAATATATAAACTTTATAGAAGTTGCTTGAATATAAAACCTAGGCAGCATGTAGAAATTTTAAAATGGAAAAGAAACATTACTATATTAAATAGTATATATGTTGTATCCTATATAATTTATGGCATAGCAATAATAAATAAAATCTTTGTAGATGTTTTAATCTATCCACAAATCGTTTCAATGTCTATAATTGTACTATATGTTGGATATACAGCCTATGTTCAACCTAAAGTTTTTAGTAAAAAATACTTGTTTAGTGGCTTGATCTTAAAATATCAGAAATCTGGATTAACAGAAGGTTTTTCTAATGATCTTAAAGAACAATTATTACATTTGTTTACTGTGGAAAAAATATATAAAAGGAACGATATCAACCTCGATATTCTTTCCCAAAAATTAGGAACTACTAGGCATAATTTATCTCAGGTGATTAATGAGCACTTTGACGTGAACTTTTTTAGTTTAATCAATAAGTATAGAATTTATGAGGCTCAAGAGATATTTAAAAATGATATCAATAATAATTTGAATATTATAGATGTTGCCTATGATGTTGGTTTCAATAATAAAGTTACATTCAATAAAGCTTTTAAAGATCAAACAGAGCTTACTCCTTCACAATATATTAAACACTTGAATAATTTGAGCCTAAAAGTCTTGGCGTAAATTTTAGGTAATATTTCTTCGGACAGGTAAACTATTATCAGCCTTACCTTAATAGTTTACAATAACTACTTCTTTTGCTTTGTATTTGAATTAATGAGCAGGCAAATGAGAAAAACTATTTTTAAATTTCCACTAAACTTTGACTTCATTTAAAGGTATTTAATCTTTAGCCTGCTTTTTTTCATATACACTAATTCAAATGTTTAATTAAAAATTTTATTTATGAAAGTAAAAAGAATTCTAATACTACTGTTTTTCTTTATTAGTATAACATCAGTATTAGCACAAGAGAAAACTATTTCTGGTACAGTTACTGATGACTCAGGACCATTACCCGGAGTAAGTGTAATTATTAAAGGGACAACTACAGGTACAGAAACCGATTTTGATGGTAAGTATTCCATTGAAGCAAATGTTGGAGATGTTTTACAATTTCGTTTTGTTGGAATGCTTATTCAAGAAAAAACTATTGGTAGTTCAAATACTATTAATATCGTAATGGAGGCAGATAATAACGTTTTAGACGAAGTTGTAGTAACGGCACTTGGTATTGAACGTAATGCAAGATCAATTGGTTATGGAGTTAGTACTATTAAATCCGAAGATTTAAATGAAGTTCGTGAAACGAACCTTTTAAATGCCCTAAACGGTAAAGCTTCCGGTGTTGTTGTAACGAATCAAAGCGGTAATGTTGGCGGTTCTTCAAGAATATTAATTAGAGGTAACTCTAGTTTGTCAGGTACTATTCAACCTTTATTCGTAGTTGATGGTGTTCCAATTTCAAATGCTAATACCGTTACAGGTTCTAGAATTACTGGAGGATTTGATTTTGGTAATAGAGCACAAGATATTAACCCAGATGATATCGAGAGTGTAACAATTTTAAAAGGAGCCTCAGCGGCAGCTTTATATGGTTCAAGAGCTTCAGGTGGTGTAATTATCATTACAACTAAAAAAGGAAAGAAAGGAAGTAAAGCCAGTATTAGTTTCAATTCTAGTATTAGGTTTGACAGCCCCTTAGAATTGCCTGATTTTCAAAATCAGTTTGTAGCTGGAGATTTTGGTGTATATGACTTTACACAAGGTCCTAACGATCAAGTAAATTCAGGATGGGGTCCAGATATCAGTACTCTTGGAGGTGTAACTCATACAGATATTGCTGGTAATATTGTGCCTTTCGAAATATTTAATAATAATGTAGAAGATTTTTGGGAAAACGGTACTACATTTATCAATAGTGTCAATGTTTCAGGAGCTTCAGAAAATGGAGATGATTATAGATTGAGCTTAGCCTATACAGATATACAAGGGTTGGTGCCTACTTCTAGTTTAAACAGAACAAATCTTGGTTTAAATGCTGGAAAAGTATTCAATGATAAATTAAAATCAAGGTTTGGCATTAATTATGTCCGTACAAATACAAGAGGTACGGCTGCTGGCGGGGCTAATGACCCAAATGTATTGACATCAATTGTGAATTTATTACCAAGGCAGATAGATTTTGGATTGTTTAATCCAGAAATTGATGCTCAAGGGAATCAAATAAATGCACCTGGAGGGCAACAAAATAATCCTTATTGGATTGCAAGACAGAATGCGCCTGAAATTGAAGTAGAACGTTTCTTTGGTAATGCAACATTACAATGGTTTCCTTTTAAGGGTTTTGATATTTTGGGTAGAGCAGGGTATGATACTTTTCTTGATAAACGACTGTTACATAATAGTATAGGTACTGTTGGTAGATTGACAGGTGATTTTACTGATGACTGGATTCGACAAAGAGAATTAACATTAGACTTAATCGCTACATATACAAAAGATATTAATGATGATATTAATATTATTGCTAGAGGAGGCATGCAATGGAATGAAAGAGTTTTAGACAGACTCCAAAATCAAGGTACAAATTTAACAGTACCGGGATTATTTGATCCAGGGAATGCGGCTTCAAATGCAGTTTTTAAAGATTTTCGATTAAGAAGAATCTTTGGCGTTTTTGGTGATGTGACTATTGATTACAAAAACTGGTTAATATTAAATGTAACAGGTAGAAATGATTTTTCGTCTACCTTACCTATTGAAGCAAATAGCTTCTTTTATCCATCAGCTTCTTTAAGTTGGGTGTTTACCGATGCTTTAAGTATTGAAAGCGATATCTTAAGCTATGGTAAGCTAAGAGGTAGTTGGGCAGAAGTAGGAGGAGATACGGCTTCGTTTTTATTAGATTTTACATTTAATCCTGATTCTGGTTTTTTCGGTCAGTTTGGAACAGGAGGTACCTTCCCATTTAATGGCCAATTGGCATTTAATACAAACGGGTCATTAACGGATCCTCGATTAAAGCCTTCCAGTCAAGAAACTTTCGAAATAGGAGCTGAATTTGGGTTGTTTAAGAATCGCATAATCATAGACGCTACATATTATAATAATAAAACAAAGGATGATATTATTTTTGTGCCTACACCCCAAACAACAGGATTTGCTTCATTTTTCACTAATGTAGCTGAAGTCAGTAACAAAGGTGTAGAATTACAGATTAATGCGAAAGTATTAAAATTAGGCGATTTCAGTTGGGACGTAGACTATAATTTTACTACAAATGAGTTTAAGATAGAAGATTTAGGGGGAATACCAGCGCTAAATTTAGCCACAGGATTTAACGGAATCGCTGTGAGAGCGGTTGAAGGTGAGAGCTTACAGCTGTTTGGTCCTAGGTGGTTAAGAGCCCAAGACGCAAATGGTAATGATATTGAAGATCAAATATTAGTAGATGCCAATGGTATTCGCCAAGTAGGTGCAGCTGCTAATCTAGGAGATATTGCTCCTGATTATACTATGGGGTTAACATCTACTTTTAAATATAAAGGTTTTAGATTGTCTACCACTTTTGATTATAGAGAAGGCGGTGTATTATTTTCAAATACTGTTGGAGCTTTACGTAGGTCAGGTCTAGCTGCTGAAACAGCTAATCGAACACTTTTTGTTGACCCAAATACATTTACACAGCCTGGAGGGCCAGGTACGCCCGCAATACCCAATACAACTCAGGTTGCTTCTGTGCAGCAATATTGGCAAGGTTTTTCTAATGCAAGTATTGTGGAAGGAAATGTTTTTGATGCTACATTTATAAAATGGAGAGAATTAAGTTTAACCTATACTTTCCCTTCATCTATAATAGAAAAAACTCCGTTTAAAGCTTTACAAATTGGTGTGCAAGCTCGTAATCTAGCTATTTTTAACAGTGAAATACCTCATATCGATCCGGAATCAGGCTTAGGAGGCTCTGGTAGCCAGTTGGACGGTATAGAAAGAGGAGGTGTGCCAACTACCAAAAGTTTTGGATTTAACTTAACTGCAAATTTTTAAGAAGATGAAAAATAATTTAATAAAACAACTAAGTGTCTTATTTCTTTCTGTAATATTATTTACAGGTTGCGAAAATTCAATAGAAGGGATTAATACGGATCCTCTGGCAGCAATCAGTATTGATCCAGCCTTATTGTTTCCAGAAATATTAGTTGCTGGAATATCAGCACAAAGAACAATAGAAGAGAATGCAATTAATATGCAAGCGCAGCAATGGTCATCTATTGTTGGTTTTGGTGTTTTTGTTAACCCAGAACGGTATACAATTAGCTCAAACACTACAAATAATATTTGGGTCGGTCATTATACTACTGGCTTACGTAATTTACAACAAATGCGTGCATTAGTTGAAAGAGATAATCCAGATGCCAGTAATATTATTGGTCAAGTTAAAATAACTGAAGCTTTTGTGTATTTTAACTTAACACAAATTTTTGGAGATATCCCTTTTTCGGAAGCATTACAAGTAGCTGAGTTTCCTAATCCTAATTTTGATACGCAAGAACAGGTCTTAAGAGGAATTGTAACTAGAATTGATGAAGGTTTGACTGCCTTGGCAACCTCAACAGATATTGTTACAGGAGGAGATTTAATTTATGGAGGAGATAGAGATAAATGGATACGTTTTGGTAATTCATTAAAATTAAGAGTTTTAATGTTAATAGCTAATGTAGACCCAGGCTCAGTTTCTGCAGATATACAAGCTACAGCCAATCAACCATTAATTATAACAAATGATGCTGTGGCAAAACTTGATTTTTTAAATGTTTCAGGAAATGAAAACCCTATTTGGATAACCATTCGTAATTTTAATGGATCAGTAAATGGATTTTGGGGAGGTGGAGCCGCTTTGTTAGATATGATGAATACAAATAATGACCCTAGAAGAGCAACTTATTTTGATGATGTTGCCGGCGCTTATGTTCCTCAAGTACAAGGAGTATTTAGCTCTGCAGGTTTTTCTGCAGTAAGTTTAAATATTATACGCCCTGATATGCCAGATATTTATGCTACCGCAGCTGAAACTAATTTTTATTTAGCCGAGGCTGTTTTACAAGGTTGGGCAACAGGAGATGCAAATGCATTATATAGAGCCGGTATTCAGGCTTCATTAGATTTTTATGATGGAATTCCAGGAGAAATTGCGCAAGCAGATAAGGATGCATATATGGCTTCAGCTAGAGCATCTATTACAGCTGATGATAATGTAACGGCGTTGAGAAAAATTCATGAAGAATTGTATACATCTAATTTTACTAGAGGAATTGCAGCGTGGACTAATTGGAGGCGAAACAAAATACCTAATTTTGAACTGCCAGTTGGAGCCGTACTAAATACAACAATTCGTAGGTATAATATTCCTTTAAGTGAGCAAACATCAAATCCTAATGCACCAACAACCTTACCAGGTTTAGATGTACCGATGTGGTTTGAAAATTAGTTATTTATTTTCGCTTAAACTAAAAAACCATCCTTTTAAAAGGATGGTTTTTTAGTTTAACTCTTTATGTAACTCTTTAAAATAATCCAAAGCTTTTAATAACCTTGAACCATACCAACTAAACATTTCTCCATCCACAAAAACAAATTGACAATCTATATATTTTTTTAATTTTTCAACATGTTCTTCAGTAAACGAAAATGGCTCAGAAGGGAGTAGTATTATTTCAGGTTTTAAAGCAGAATTCAAATCAGCAAGATATTCAATATACACTTCAAGATATCTGTCTGGGGCGTTTTCGAAAATATTCTCGAATTTATTTAATTTAAGTACAGTATTAATATAATTATTACCACCAGCTACCATCCATGGTTTTGTCCAAATAAAATATGCAATCCTTTTTGGGGTTTGTTCCTTCATAAAATCATTAAAACCATTTAGTTTAGACTGAATATTATTTATTAATTGGTCAACTTTTGGTTTAATATTAAATATTTCTCCAAAATCTACAAACATACTGAAGGCATCTTCTATTGTCACAACATCTGATACGTATACAGAAAACTTTTTTTCTAATATAGAAATAATCTCTTGTGTATTTTCCTCTTTATTACAAATAATAATATCTGGTTCTAAGGCTTCAATTTTTTTATAGTTTACTTTTTTTGTGCCACCAATAATAGTTTTGGATTCTTTTAAATATGTTGGATGCACACAAAATTTGGTAATGCCTATAATATTTTTTTCCAACCCTAGGTCAACTAATAACTCCGTTTGACTAGGTACTAATGATATAATCCGTTGCGGATAATCATCTAAGTGTAGGTCTCTATTTAATTGATCTTTAAATTTCAAAATTTATTTGATTTCCAGAAATAAGGTGTAAATAAAATCATTACAGTAAAGAGTTCTAATCTTCCTAAAAGCATTAAAAATGCTGACCACCATTTACCCATTTCAGGTAAGCTATTATAATTATAAACAGGGCTTAATTTACCAAACGCAGGTCCTACATTACCCAATGAGGATGCTGAACTACCTATTGCAGTTATATAATCCAAACCAAGTATTCCAAACACCAAAGATCCAAAGGAAAAGATAATCAAATACAAAATAAAAAAGGCCATAATATTAAATACAATCTCTTGCGATACCGTTTTATTATTATATCTAACAGGTACAATGGCATTTGGGTGAATGGATCTTTTAAATTCTAAAAATCCATTTTTAATCATAATGATATGACGTACAAATTTAACACCCCCAGCAGTTGATCCAGCAGATGCTCCAAAAAACATTAAGAAAAAGAACAATATTGTTAAAAAGGGTGTCCATAGTGTAAAATCAGCAGTTACAAAACCAGTTGTCGTAATTATGGCTACTACTTGAAACAAAGCATGCCTTAGGGTACTTTCAAATTCACCAAAAACCATTGGATGTGCTATCAATTGTGTTTCTGTTGGTAATTGAGAAACATCGGCTTTAAAGTAGATTACCAAAGCAACAATTATAGTGATACCAATTATATTAAAAAAGTAGACTTTGAATTCTTCATCATGTAATACTTTACTTATTTTTCCTTTAAAAGCAAAATAACTCAGCACAAAATTTGTACCCGCTAAGATCATAAAAAAAGTAATGATGTATTGAATTAGAGGTTGGTTATTCCAATGGGCTATACTTGTATTTTTTGTGGAAAATCCACCTGTAGATAATGTGCTCATTGCATGATTCACCGCATCAAATACATCCATTCCTGCAAGTTTTAAAAAAATGGCTTCAGCAATAGTGAATCCAAAATAGATATACCATAATCTTTTGGCGGTATCCGTAATTCTAGGATGTAGTTTATCCGCAGATGGTCCTGGTGCTTCAGCAGCAAAAAGTTGCATGCCACCAATACCCAATAAAGGTAAAACGGCAATGGTTAGTACAATAATTCCCATACCACCAATCCAATGAGTGGTACTACGCCAAAATAAAATACCTTTTGGCATACTTTCTATATCATCTATAATTGAGGCACCTGTTGTGGTATATCCAGACATGGTTTCAAAAAAAGCATTGGTAAAAGTAGGAATTGATTCTGTAAACAAATAGGGTAAACAACCCGATAATGACATAAAGACCCAACCTAAGGTAACAATGATATAACCTTCGCGTTTTTTAACTTCCTTTTTAAATCCTTTTGTAGCAAATCTGAATAAAACACCAACAATGATTGTAATAATACCTGCAAATAATATTCCTTTGCTAGCACTCTCCTCATACATAAAACTAACGCCACTGGAAATAAACATAAAAAGACCATTAAACATGAGTAAAAAACCCATCATTTGAAAAATGATTTTTATGTTTAATTTTTTCATTTGTTAGTATCTATTCCGCTATTAATCGAAAAATTTTTCAATCTTAGTTACATCTTCGGTTAAACAGCAAACCACAACTTTATCGCCAGCTTGAATTTGAAAAGCTCCTAAAGCAATATACCCTTTATTATCTCTAATAACACCACCGATAGTTGCTTGGCGAGGAAAGTTTAATTCTCTAATAATTTTATGAGTAATTTTTGAATTTTCACGCACTTGGAATTCTAAAATTTCAGCATTAAGGTTGTTCAATGTTGCTATTTCTAAAACATCTCCTTTTCTTACATGTTTGAATATGCTATTAGCTGCTAATAATTTTTTATTAATAATAGTATCTATACCTATTGAATGAGAGATCTTAGAATAATCAACATTTTCTGCCAACGCGATGGTTTTTCCAACATTTTTAGATTTTGCCACTAAACAAGTCATAATATTTGTTTCTGGACTTCCCGTTGCACCAATAAAAACATCCATTTCTTCAATATTCTCTTCCTGTAATAATTCAAGGTCTCGACCATCACCTAAAACAACCAATACATTTGGCAATTCATCTGCCAATTCAAATGCCCTAGATTTGTTTATTTCTATAATTTTAATGTTTAATCTCTTATCACAAAGTTCTTTTGCAGTTCTTTTTCCAATGGAACTACCACCCACAATCATTACATTATGGACTATTTTTTTACTTTTACCAGTAAGTTTATACAATTCGTTTACACCTTCTCTAAGTGTTATAAAATAGGCTAGGTCACCTTTCTTAAAAACAGTGTCACCTCTTGGAATTTCAGTATCATCAGAATTTTTACATTGTATGGCAATGGGCATAAAATGTATTTCAGGAAATGTTGCAGCAGCTTCTTTTACAGACATGCCTACAAAAGGAGCCGTTTTTGATAAAATGATACCTAGCATGCTTAATTCACCTTGGTCAAATTCATGCATGTGATTAAATGCTGCTTGGTTTAACAACATTTTTATTTCGTTTGAAGCCAATTCTTCAGTTGAAATTAATTCGTCAATGCCAAACTCAGAAAAATTAATTTCATCTTTATTATCAATAAATTCAGAATTATTAATTCTGGCTATGGTTCTTTTAGCACCCAACCTTTTCGCCAACACACAAATAGTAATATTTACAGTCTCATTAGATGTAACCGCAATTACTAAATCAGTTTTCGCTACGTTGGCATCCTTTAATATAGAGATAGAGGTAGCATTTCCTTTCATTACACGTATATCTAAACGAGTGTCGGCATGAGTTAAACATTCTTTGATTTCATCTATTAGTGTAATATCATGAGATTCAAAAGAAAGCAACTTTGCCAAATGAAAACCAACTTCACCAGCTCCAGCAATAATTATCTTCATTAAAGATGAAATTTAAAGTACTAACAAATGTATTATTTTTTTCTTTTATATCTTTAGAGAAATTTTGTTAAATGGACGCTAAACATAAATATTTTTCAATAAAAAACTGGAAAGAAGATGATAGACCAAGAGAAAAGTTATTGTTTAAAGGAAAAAACGCTCTTTCTGATGCGGAATTAATTGCAATTTTGATAGGTTCCGGAAATAAACAAGAAAATGCTGTTGAGCTGGCCAAACGTATATTATTGGGTACAAATAATAATTTAAACGAACTTGCAAAGTTATCGGTTAATGATTTGATTCAGTTTAAAGGAATTGGAGAGGCTAAGGCTATAACAATAATTACAGCATTAGAATTAGGTAGAAGACGTCGGTTAGAAGAGGCTTTACTAAGACCAAAAATAACAAGTAGTAAAAAGGTATTTGATATAATGCAACCAATTATTGGAGAGTTGAATCATGAAGAATTTTGGATATTATACTTAAATAATTCTAATAAAATAATTTATAAAAATCAATTAAGTAGTGGTGGCATTACGAGTACACTAGTAGATGTTAGAGTATTGTTTAAAAAAGCCTTAGAACTATCTTCAGTAGCAATCATTCTGTGTCATAACCACCCTTCAGGGAGTTTAAAACCGAGTAAATCAGATCTTGATTTAACAAAAAAAATTCAAGAAGGAGGCAAAAGTTTAGATATAAAAATCTTAGACCATTTGTTAATTACCGAAAAAGCGTATTTTAGCTTTGCCGATAGTAATTTAATTTAGAAATACCTGAATGCTTTTAGTTTATACACATAAGGTTACACCAAGATTAACCTTTACTTTTAGACATTTTTTCACTAGAATTTTACAAATTCCAGTGAGTTTTACAACGAAGGTTGAGGAGTTTATTGCTCATAATGACTTAAAGTTTACGTATGTAAAACAACCTTTACGAAATGAGTTCTTCATTAAAAGTAATGGATTACTATTTGAACAAGGCATCAATGCTATTGAAATTAATATAGGGACATGGGATGATATAACTTGTTTTTTTCAATCGCGACAAGCGGCTTCTGTTCCTTTTGATATTTTTGCTGCTACTTTTTATTTATTGAGTAGATATGAGGAGTATCTACCACATGTAAAAGACCGTTTTGAGCGCTTTCCGGCAGAAGAAAGTTTAGCATTTCAACATAAGTTTTTAGGCAAACCTTTGATTGATATTTGGGCATATAAGTTTAGAGTGTTGCTAAAAGAAAAATTTCCGGAATATCAATTTATCAACAGAAAATTTGAATATATTTCAACTATTGATGTTGATATTGCCTATAGCTATAAGCACAAAGGTGCCATAAGAACTATTGGAGGGTATTTTAATGATTTGTCTAGGCTAAAAATATTAGATATGTGGGATAGAACATTGGTGTTGTTAGGTTTTAGACAAGATCCGTTTGATACCTATGATGAATTTCTTGAATTTCAAAAACAGTACAATATCAAAACTCTATTTTTCTTTTTGGTGGGAGATTATACTACTTATGATAAAAATATTTCGTCTAGAAACACAAAGTTAAGATCGTTAATAAAATCTATTGCCGATTATGCTGATGTAGGCTTGCATCCATCTTATTTTACTATGAAAAATGAAGTTATTTTGAAGAAAGAAAAATTAAGACTTGAAAATATACTAAATAGACCTATAAAAAAATCAAGACAACATTACTTGCGCTTAGATATGCCAGAAACATATCAAAATTTAATAAATTTAGAAGTACAAGAAGATTATACTATGGGTTATGCATCACATTATGGATTTAGAGCAAGTACATGTACACCATTTTATTTTTATGATTTAGATTATGAAATCCAAACACCGTTAAAAATTTATCCATTTGCAGTGATGGATGGCACTTTGCGAGATTATTTGCAATTATCAAATAAAAGAGCTTTTGAAGTGATACTAAAACTAGCCCAAGAAGTAAAAAAAGTGGATGGTACTTTTATTACACTTTTTCATAACGATACCATAAGTAATAAAGGAAAATGGAGACGTTGGAAAAAACTCTACATCGATATTTTTAAACAATTAACTGGTTTACAAACTACTTAGTAGTGTACTATAAAAATGATACAATATTTAACCAGAAATCAGTTAGATGAAAAGAAATATGACAATTGTATTTCAAATGCAATCAATACTCGTATTTATGCATATAGTTGGTATTTAGATAGGGCTTGTGACGACTGGGATGTGTTGATAAAGAATGACTATCAGTATGTTATGCCGTTGCCAAAGCGAAAAAAATATGGTTTTCATTATATTTATCAAGCCCCTTGGATACAACAGTTAGGAATTTTTTCTAAGAGTAATATTGATGAATCATTAATTCTACAATTTATTAATAGTATCCCTAGAAAGTACATATTAATTGATGTTTTTTTTAATTCAATGAATATTGTAAAATCACGTGGAGTTAAATTGAGAGATAATTATATATTAGAATTAAAGGAGCCCTACGAAGTCTTAAGAAAGCAATTTAGTAAGGGGAGAAAGAGTAGTATCAAACAGGCTAAAAATTGTAATTTAACTATTATAGAAAACTATAATCATAACGAAATTATTGAGCTTTTTAGAAAAAATAAAGGGAAAGAAATAGGAGGGAAAGGCTTGGAGTATGATGTCTTAAATAAACTAATCGACCATGCAGTACATCTTAATTTTGCAAAAAGCTATACAATTATAAATGATTTGGAAAAACCTATTGGAGGCGCTTTATTTTTAATTGATACAAATAGAATTACATATCTTTTTTCTGCTATTAATAAAGAAGGTAGAACAAAGCATGCTATGTCGTTTTTACTGAATACAATTATTAAAAATAATAGTGAATCAAATCTTATTTTAGATTTTGAAGGCTCAATGATTAAGGAAATAGCTTCATTTTTTAAAAGCTTCGGAGCAAAAAAAGAAACTTATTACCATTTAAAAAAGTATAATATATGAAGTCAAGCGACAAAAACATAAAAGTTTGTTTCTTGGCAGATAAACATGACTTATTTGATGATAGAATTTATTGGAAAATGGCAGTTCCTTTAAAAGATAAAGGTTATGATGTCTATTATTTATTGATAGGAGATGAAATTAAAAAAGGAACAACGAAAGAAGGAATTAAATATGAGATTTTAAAAATCAAAACATTCTCTAAAAATAGATATTTGAATTTTTTGCTTAAAAATATAAACCCAAATAATAATTATAAAATACTATTAAAAAAAGCAATAAAAGTAAATGCAGACATTTATCACTTTCATGATTTATGGATTAATAAAATTGGGAAACGACTAAAAAATTTAAAACATAAACCTGTTGTGTTTTATGATGCTAGAGAACCTTATGCAGAAGATTATATTTCGCTTATAAAAACGAATAGAATAGTTAAAATTGCTATAGGTGTATTCTCTCGTTTGATAGATAGATGGGAAAAAAGAAAGGCTAAAAATTACGATTTGGTAATTACCAACGAAAATATTGTTAGAGATAACTTTAGAAAAAAAATAGGAAAAGCGAAGGTAGAATCTATTTTTAATTTCACTGATAATTATATGGATTATCAAAATTTTACTTTGGCACAAAAAAAATATGATTTTATCTACTGTGGTGGAATTACGAATTCTAGAGGAGCAATGAAAATATTAGAGGCCATTAAAATCGCAAAAAAAACGATTCCAAAAATTAAAATGGTTTTTGTGGGGAGATATACACCAAGTAATTTAGAATTTAGACTTCAAGAGTTTATAGATAATAATGATTTGAAAAACAATGTTCAATTGTTTCCTTTTGTAAAATACGCAGAAGTAAGTGATTTTTATAATATGAGTAAAATAGGATTAATAACTTGGTTACCTAAAAAGGCATTAACCATTAAAATGCCTATAAAAATATTTGAATATATGGCTTTTGCATTACCCATTATAGGAAGTAATTTTGGACATATAAAAGAATATATTGAACAGGAAAATTGCGGGATAGTAGTAAACCCTGCCAACCCAGATGAGATTTCGAAAGCTATGATTGTGCTATTAACAGATAATGATAAATATGAGTTATATAGTAATAATGGGCGAAAAGCTACACTAGAAAAGTATAGATGGGATTTTGAGTTTAATCGTCTCATAGGTTTTTATACCGAAGCATTGAATAAAGAGAAAAGAGTATAAAAAATGTCAAATAAAAACAATTCTTTTATAAAGGACTTTAGTTGGTATTTTCTAGGGTCATTTATACCATTATTAATTGGTTTTATAAAAACACCTGTTTTTACACGTCATTTTAATAAGGAGGAGTATGGGTATTTAGGCCTCGTAACCCTAACGTTTACGTATTTAGGAATGCTTTTGTTTTCTTGGATAGGTTCTTGCATTTGGAGGTACTACATTAAATATGAGAGTAATAATAAACTAAAAGTATTATATTCAAATTTAATATTTTTATACTTTTTAGCATTTGCAGTGTTGTCGTTTATATCTATTATTTGGTTTATAAATGCAGAATACCATTTGGTCAAACAATTGATATTTTATTCTTTTTTCCAACTACTATTAAACCAATTATTTCTTTTTTATATGGTTATAGTAAGATTAAAAAGGAAGACCATTTTTTATACAGTTTTTCAATCCGTTAGAGCTTTTCTAAGTGTGTTAATTGCATTGGTATTGGTTTTCAAATTTGAAGCAAATATAAGTGCGTTGGTTTCAAGTTTAGTTATTATAGATGTATTGGTGATTCTATTTTTAGTACTAATTAATCCCGCAGAAATAACGTTTAATTTTAAACTCATTAAAAAAGAGAATCTAAACGAGCTAATTGCATATGGAAGTGCAGGTTTAATTATTAATATTGGATTTTTAGTAATTACATCAAGTGATCGTTATATTATTTACTGGTTAAGTAATTTAGAAACGGTTGGAATTTATGATCAAGTATATAAAATAAGTCAAATATCGGTAGTTGTTTTGGTTACCATTTTTTTCAATACAATCAATCCTACATTGTTAAAAGAGTTAGAAACTAATTTTAATAATTCAGTTGATTTAATTCAAAAATATATCAGAGCCTTTATTATTTACGGATTACCTATTATTACGTATGTAAGCCTTTTTTCAAGAGACATTGCAACGATATTTTTAGGAGAGGAATTTAGAATTGGGTATACTATCATGCCTTTTGTTTTCTTTGCTGCCTATATTCATGGACTATCAAATTTTTACGAATTGCGATTAAAATTTTCAAATCAATTAAAAAAATTAGGACTTATTGTTATTAGCGCAGCCCTATTGAATATTATATTAAATTATATTTTTGTAGGGCTGTATGGTTATAAATGGGCTGCTGTAACTACTGCAGTTACTTATTTATTATTAATTTTAGTATTTCATCATTTTGATAAGAAAATGCAATCAATTATAAATGATAGTATGGATTTTTTGTTTAGAGTTTTACTGGTTCTTAGCTTTCAAATATTGATATTTTTTGTTGTAAACAGAATGTTTGAATTAAACGTTGTACTAAAAATAAGTATGGGCATATTATTTATAGTTTCTTATTATATACTATTAAAAAAACAGTTATACAAGACTGAAATACCTATTAATATATGAGTAAAATAAACATCGAACACGTCTTTTTCGATTTGGACCATACCCTTTGGGACTTTGAAGCTAATTCTGCTAAAACATTTGAATTTATTTTTAATCAAAGCAATATTGATGTGAGTCTAGCTGACTTTTTACACTATTATATACCAATTAATCATAAGTATTGGAAACTATATAGAGAAGAAAAGATAAGTAAATCGAAGTTGCGATATGGTAGGCTAAAAGAGGCCTTTGATGGTTTAAAATATACAATATCAGACGATTTAATTTATCATTTGTCTGAAATATATATTGACAATTTGTCTAATTATAACAAGCTGTTTGAAGGTTCAATGGAGCTATTAAATTATTTAGTTTCAAAATATCAATTGCATATTATTACCAATGGTTTTGAAGAAGTACAATTAAAGAAAATGCAAAAATCTCAAATATTACATTTTTTTGATAAAGTAATCACTTCTGAAAGTGTAGGAGTTAAAAAACCAAATCCAATTATATTTAATCATGCATTAGAAGCTGCCCAAGCAACATCATTTAACAGCATGATGATTGGTGATAATTTAGAAGCAGACATACTGGGGGCACAACAAATTGGGATGCAAACTATTTTTTTTAATGCTCAGAACATACCCTTCAAGGAAACGACACTTAGTGTTAATAATCTTATTGAAATTAAGCAATATCTATAACCGAAAATCGTTTTTTTATAGATGAGATTCCCCTTTTTGATATTTTTATTTATTATATTTCTAAGCACGTTTACATTCGCTCAAAACAAACAGTTTTTATATGGGTTTCAAGAAATTCCTCAATCCTTATTAGAGAACCCAGGAGGTGAAGTAAATTTTGTAAAACATATTGGTATTCCGTTTCTGTCAGGAGTTCATATAACGGCTGGTACTAGTAATGATTTAATAAGTAATTTATTTGAAAATGATAGAGCCGATATAGAAGATAAATTGCAACGTATATTATTTAGATTAAATAGAAAAGATTTTATTAGTATAAATGAGCAATTAGAAATTGTCAATATAGGTTTAAAACTTAAAAACGATAAAGATTATCTAAGTGTTGGTTTTTATCAAGAATTTGATTTGATTAGTTCTTATCCAAAAGATTTGGCAATTCTATTTTATCAGGGAAATACTGATGGTAATGGAAATATTGATTTAAATAAAAGTCATGATATTAAAGATGCACGTTTTAAAAGTGAAATGATTGGCGTTTTTCATGCCGGAATTTCTAGAAAGATAACAAATAAGTTAAGCTTCGGTGCAAGAGTCAAAATCTATTCTGGAGGTTTTAACATACAATCATTGAATAATAAAGGCAGTATTTCAACACGATTAGATCAGAATAACAATTATCAACATCTTTTAAATAATGTTGATGTTACATTTCGTAGTTCAGGATTTACGAAAACCTCAAATAATTCGTTTATTGCAGATGCCTTTAAAAATATATTTTTTGGTGGTAATTTAGGATTGGGTTTTGATACCGGATTTACCTATCATTTAAAAGAGAATATAACTCTTTTAGGAAGCGTTTTAGATATGGGGTTTATTACATATTCTAAGGATGTTATCACTTATAAAATAAATGGGAATATCGAAATAAATGACATTGGTTTATTGGATCCGCCGTTAGATGAACCACTAGACTATTGGGATGTTAGGAGTGAAGCAATAAATTTTCAAATCCCGAAAGATACTATACATTCAACATATGTAGCATTTAGGTCGCCCAAAGTAAATGCAGCCTTTCAATACAAATTTGGGAAGCATTACAGGCAGACTGCTTGTAGTACATCATCCTATTCTAAACAAAGAGGTTATCAAAATGAAATCGGCATTCAACTTTATACTATTTTTAGACCAAAACAACCGCAATTGGCAACCACCTTATATTACAGTAGAAGTGTGACTAATTTTTTAAAGACTAAAATTACATATACTGCAGATTCACATTCATTTTCAAATATAGGTATTGGTTTTTCTGCTCAAATAGGGAAGTTTAATATGTATGCTTCTACAGATAATATATTGGGTTATGCAAATATTTATAATTCAAAAAAAATAGGACTTCTTTTTGGAATGAATTTGATTTTTGACAAATGATTCTTTGTGTAAAAATTTATACTTATCTTTAAAAACTATATAAAAACATATGTAATTATGAGCCGTAATTTTTTGTTGTTTCTAGTATTTATAATTATTTCTAACACTACATTTAGTCAACAATCTTTGAATGATTATAAATATGTTATAGTTCCAAAAAAATACGATTTTTTAAAATATGAAGATCAATACCAGTTAAATTCATTAACTAAATTTTTATTTAAAAAAGAAGGGTTTATAACATTATTTGATACAGATAGGAAGTCGGAAGAGTTAGCAAATAATCCATGTTTGGGCCTAATATCTATAGTTAAAAATAACGATGGTTTATTTAATACTAAATTGGTCATTGAATTGATTAATTGTAAAAATGAGGTTGTATATACCAGTGACGAAGGAAAGAGTAAGCAAAAAGAATATAAAAAAGCATATCATGAAGCTTTACGTAATGCTTTCAAATCTCTCACTTTATTAAAGTATAAATACAAACCAACAAAAAAGTCTTTAATTGAGAACAAAGTAGAAGTTGTTGTAGAAAAAGAAGAACCTATAGAGGCTGTAGAAGAGGTAATTCCTGTAAAAGTAGAAACAGAAGAAAAGAAACCAGTTGTGATTGTAAAAGAGATTCTTCCTGTTGAGGTAGTTGAAGAAGAAGTTGAAGATGCCCCTTTTTTAATTATTGAAGAAGCGACAGCTACAAATTTATTATATGCACAAGTAAATTCATTAGGATTTCAACTAGTTGACAGCACTCCTAAAGTGGTATACGTGTTATTGAAATCGACTAAGAAAGACCTGTATTATTTGAAAAATAAAAATGGAATTTTATACAAAGAAAATAGATATTGGATTATTGAATATTACGATTTAGATACATTAGTGAGAAAAAACCTTAATATCAAGTTCTAATTTTAAGTAATAAAACCGTAGCATTCCTACCTTGCCGGCAGTCGGGTTTGCAAGAATTTTTTATAGTTTTTGCACAAAAAAAATAATTAGTAATCATATTTATTTTTCCAACGTTTTTTTAAAAATGCTCTAAAATTATTTTCCCTTGCATTATCTCCTGGGTCATAAAGTTTCGTATTTGTCACAGCATCTGGTAAAAATTCTTGATCTATAAAATTATCATCATAATTATGGGCATATTGATAATTTTTACCATAATCTAAATCTTTCATCAGTTTTGTAGGAGCATTCCGTAAATGTAGCGGAACTGACAAATCGCCAGTATCTCTAACCAATTTCTGAGCTTCTCCAATAGCCATATAAGATGCATTGCTTTTAGGAGAATTCGCTAAATAGATAGCGCATTGACTCAAAATTATTCTCGATTCAGGATTTCCAATCATTGATACCGATTGAAAAGTGGAATTTGCCAATATTAAAGCCGTAGGATTTGCATTGCCAATATCTTCTGAAGCTAGAATTAATAAACGCCTTGCAATAAATTTAACATCTTCGCCACCTTCTAACATTCTAGCCAACCAATATACTGCAGCATTAGGGTCACTTCCACGGATAGATTTTATAAAGGCAGAAATAATATCATAATGTTGTTCTCCCGTCTTATCATATCGAACTGTATTTTGTTGAACTTTTTCTAATACCTTATTATTGGTAATGACAATATTACCGTCTTCAGAATTTACAATCAGTTCAAAAATGTTCAACAATTTTCTTGCGTCACCTCCAGATAGCTGCATAAGAGCATCTGTTTCTTTAAGCTGGACTTTCTTTTTAGAAATGATTTCATCTTCGTTTATTGCTCTATTTAGTAAAGCAATCAAATCCTCTTTGTCAAAAGAATTTAAAATATAGACTTGACATCGAGAAAGTAGGGCGGGGATTACTTCAAAACTTGGATTTTCTGTAGTTGCCCCAATTAAGGTAACCCATCCTTTTTCAACCGCTCCTAACAAAGAATCTTGTTGCGATTTACTGAAGCGGTGAATTTCATCAATAAATAAAATTGGGTTTTTAGTGGTAAACAAACCACCACTTTGTTTTGCCTTATCAATTACCTCCCTGATATCCTTCACACCAGAATTTATCGCGCTAAGTGTATAAAAAGGACGCCCAGATTCATTAGCAATAATATTGGCTAAAGTGGTTTTTCCAATACCCGGTGGCCCCCAAAGTATAAGCGAAGGAATTACACCTCGCTTAATATGTTCAGTTAAAGCACCATTTTTCCCTACTAAATGTTGTTGACTAATATAATCATCGAGCTTTTTGGGCCGGATACGTTCAGCTAAAGGAGTATTCATAGTACAAAAATAGAGAAAACTATGAATATAATTGTTGAATCGTTCATATGTTTAATTGCTAAGTTTTTTAATTAATGCATGACAATTTGTACATGATTTAATGATTGGTTGTATTTTTGTTAGATTTTAATCTAATAATATAATACTTGTTCCCTTTCCTTAGGGAAGGGTAAGGGATGGGATAATGAATTTACAAGAAGAACATAAGCAATTTAAATTTTCTCCAATGGTTATTGCCTTTCCATTATACTTTGTGCTGTTATTATGGATTGTTTTTTGGATTGAGGGGAATTATAATTTGTATTTAACTAAGTACGGTTTATATCCAAGAACCTTATCTGGGCTAAAAGGAATCGTATTCTCACCTTTTATTCATAGCGGCATTAAACACCTGTCTAATAATTCTTTACCACTTTTTATATTACTTACTTCATTGTTCTATTTTTATAAGAAGATAGCGTTTAAGATATTATTATATGGTGTTTTTTTAAGCGGTTTATTAACATGGATTATTGCAAGAGATGCATATCATATTGGAGCAAGTGGTATTGTATATTTGTTGTTTAGTTTTGTTTTGTTTAGTGGATTGATTCGTAAATATTATAGATTGATTGCAGTTTCTTTGATTGTAATTTTTTTGTATGGAAGTATGATTTGGTATATTTTACCAACCAAAGAGGAAATATCATGGGAAGGTCATCTATCAGGCTTTATTGTTGGATTGTTGTTTGCGTTTAGATACAAAAATCATGGACCAAAACCATTGCAATACGATTGGGAAGATGAAAATTATGTAGATGATGAATTTGAAGAATTGAATGGAGAGTTTAACGAGTTTATTAATAAGGAATAAAAATTAAATACCATAGAGTCCTGAAATTTTAATTATATTTGGCGCATATAATTTTATCTTTAGAAACTATGAAACAATTTTACATACTCGCTTTTTTATTACTATCTTTTTTAAGTTTACAATCTCAGATTGTTTTTACTGAAGTGACATCTACTGCCGGAATAAGCTTTAATTCTGAAAAAGTTGAATCAGTTGCTTGGGGAGATTATGATAATGATGGTGATGAAGATTTATTTTTAGCTATCGATGGACTGAACAAGCTGATGAGAAACGATGGAAGCGATGTTTTTACAGACGTAACGGTTGCAGTTGGATTAACTGATTCAGCATTTTCTACAGGATGTGCATTTGCTGATTTAGATAATGATGGTGATCTTGATCTTTTTGTGGTTACGAGTTCTGGGGGTGGAGAACTTGATTTGCTTTATGAAAATTTAGGTGCGGCATCTAGTTATACTTTTCAATCAATTTTAGGGGCTAATTCTGGTATTACAGTTACTAGTAGTGTGCGAGGGATGGCTTTCTTAGATTATAATAGAGATGGTTTATTGGACATATATATAAATACGAATAGCAATGATATCGTATATAAAAACATAGGAAATTTGCAATTTCAAGAAGTTTCAGCGGCAATAGGTGTGAGTAGTGCCAATGGCACAGAAGTGGGGGCAGTGCCCACCGATATTAATAATGATGGTTGGATAGATATCTTTACAGGAAATAGATCCTCTGACTTAAATAAACTTTTTCTAAATGATGGAACTGGTAATTTTAGTGATATAACTGTTGCGGCCGGTATTGATGAAGTAGGCTTGGGTATGGGAGTGTTATCTTTTGACTATGACAATGATTTGGATATGGATTTATATTGGACAACGTGGCCTGGTACTACAGAACCTTTACAACCCAATGCATTATATCAAAATCAAGGAAATAATACTTTTCTTGATAAAGCAACAGCAACAGGTACATTAGATGAAACAGGATGGGGTATTAGTTGTAATGCAGGTGATATAGATAATGATAGGTATGAAGATTTTTTTATTTCAAATGGGTTTTCAGATACATCTTCTAAAAGTATTCTTTATAGAAATATAAACGGTACGAGTTTTGAAGATATTACCGATGCCATTCTAGGCGATTTAACCTACGATGCGCGAGGGGTTGCTTTTGCCGATTATGATAATGATGGCGACCTCGATATTTGTTTAACGGGATCCACTAATGAAGATACAAGGTTATGGAGAAATGATACTACCAATTCTAATAATTGGGTTACGCTTAAGTTAGAAGGAGGTAGTACAAGTAATAAAAGTGCCATAGGAGCTAGAATTGAGGTTACCGCGGGTGGAATAACAACGGTCAAAGAAGTTAGTGGGGGAGCAGGAAGAGGATCTTTTAACAGTTTACCAGTTGAATTTGGCTTAGAAAGTGCAACAACTATAAGTAATGTTAAAATTGTTTGGCCTAACGGAATTATAGAGAACTTCGATACTGTAATTATCAATCAAATAAATGCTATAAGTGAAGGATCATCAACATTATCTGTTGAGGATGATATTTTAAATAATTCATTAAATATATTTCCTAATCCTTTTGAAAATAGTTTTACCTTAGATTTGAGTAAATTTAGTGATAAGAGTACAATTAAAATTTATACTATTTTAGGTGAGATAATTTACGAAGACACTACTAAAGCAGTAAATAATAAAATGAAAATAGACCTTAAGAGTAATTATAAGGGATTATTATATGTAATTATTAAATCTGATAATGCTACGTTTGTACGTAAAATGATTAAATATTAATTAGTATATGTATTTCGTTGTCGAATAACTTCATATAAAGCGACGCCGCAGGCAACAGATACGTTTAAAGATTCTATTTCGCCAAATAGGGGTAGTTTATATTTTACTTCAGCTATTTTAAGAATAGAAGGTGAAATTCCTTTGTGTTCCGAGCCCATAATCAAAGCCGTAGGTTTGTTAAAATCAGCTTGATATATAGTAGTATTAGTTTTTTCAGTAATTACCACAATTTGAATACCTTCAGCTTGCATCTGATATATGGCATCAAGTAAGTGATTTACTTTACAAATAGGTATTTTAAAAGCTGCACCTGCAGAAGTTTTGATAGCATCTGCATTTAGTGGAGCACTGCCTTGGCTTGGTATTATGATAGCATCTACACCAGTGCATTCTGCCGTACGTAATATAGCCCCAAAATTACGAACATCAGTAATTTGATCTAAAAGCAGGTATAAAGGGTTCTTTTTTTTATTTTTAACTAAAATTTCTTCTAAATCGAAAAAATCAACTGCAGAAATTTTTGCTATAACTCCTTGATGGTTTTGATGTTTAGATAAATTATTTAATTTCTCTATGGGTACATAACTAGAAGAGATAGAATATTTTTTTATCGAACTATTTAGCTCTGAAAATAAGTGGCCACTTAATCCTTTCTGAATATAGACCTTTTCAATAGTCTTACCAGAGTTTAAAGCTTCTATTATAGCCCTTATACCAAATATTAGAGTTGTTTTATTGTCCATGGGATAAAAATAGTATAAATAAAAACACCACCTAGAAAATAGGTGGTGTAAATATAAATTTATATTTTTTTAATTTATTTCAACTTATGGTTGAGAAAAAGTATAAGAAACTACACCATTTCCATCAGTTGATTTTGTAAAGTTAATCAATGGGAAAATAAAGTCTCCACTAGCAGCACCTGCAAAGGTACCTGAAAAACTTGTTACGGTAGTCTGATCAGGATGAACAAAGAAAATTTTCCAAGGAATATCTCCTGAAGCAATCCAAAAGTCAATAGCAACAAAATAGTCGCCATCAGGGTGTGTATCATTAAAGATATCAGTCTCCCAACGACTACCAGAAGCTGCACTTTCAACAAGCGCAAAAGAGTTAGCATCGAAAATTAACATATCTAAATCATTTGCACCAGGATTTACCCAATCAAATAAGGCAGTCATACGTCCAGCAATTACTGCTGAACCATAAGGCCATTGTACTCTGTCAAATGAGGTCAACGTGACCTTATTAGAACTAACAGTGAATGCAGAAGATTCACCTGTAGAAGGAGCAGATACAGCCAATCCTGTTAAACTTAAATCTACTGATCTTCCAGAAAATTTATTCAAACCATCATTACCTTGCATGTTTACTGAACCTGAAGCTGAAGTTTGACCAGCCGGTATGGTAACATTACTGTTTACAATACCTCCTTCAAAGGTTAGTCGAGCTTCAACGGTAACATCTGAGCTAAAACTTTGAGGTATTGTTGCCATAAAAGGAACTGTAAACCCTTCGGCAGTTACTCCATTAGAAGAAGCAACGCTTAGCGTTATATCTGACAGTCCTTGCGTTGGATATAAGTTGATTGGATCATCATCATAACAAGACGTTACGCTAAACCCAACAACTAGTGCTATAAGTAAATTAATTATTTTTTTCATAATTTGTTATTTAATTTTTCACCTTACCCCGAGTGCTCGGGATAAGGTACTTATTGAATTTATAATTTTTGACCTACAAATGGTGTGGAACCAAAACTACCTGCGGCAACTGTAAAGCGTAAATTAAGTACGATTGAACCAGCACATGAGAATACAAAACCCGATCCATCAACATTACCAAGACCATAAGGTGTACCACCAAAAACAGGATGTCCTGAATCATAGGCTAATGTACTACCCACAGTAGCTTGGCCTGAACCGGCATTCACAGTAATAGCAACATTATACCTGTCAGGAGCATCTCCCGGTAATAAGTGGCCAATAGGGTCAACCATAGTAATATTACCTCCAGGACCTGCTATCACTTCAAATGTTGTATTTGTACCTTGAAAACCTACAGCATCATTAGAAAGAATGGCATAAGTACCTAAGGCGTCAGCTTGGATAAACGGACATGAAAGAAATGTCACAAATCTATACCCTTGCGCTTGAGCAGGGTTACCTTGTAAATTAGGACCGAAATCGTCAAAGGTTACTACGGTACCATCTGTTCCAACACTTACAGCTTCAAAATCGAATCTGTCACCGGGTATTAAATCCGCGGTGGTTATTCCAAAAGCAGCAGCTAAATCTGCTGGAGTAGCGGCAAATTCTGCAGGGAATGATGTAACATTTAAGAAAGGTACATAATCAGAAGCAGTGCCACCAGATACTCTTCTAACTCTTAAATCCCATGAGGCTACATTGCCTGCAGGAGCAGAAACAGTACCACCAAAAACGGTAGTAGCAATATTCGTCACATCCAACACAGCAGCAGATGTAATATCTAACCGTACAAATGAACCGAACGGACCGTCTATCCCATTTACTTCATATGGGTCTTTGTCTATATCCTCACAAGCAGAAAACGAAACTGCTAAAAAGGTTACTAGAAGAATTTTATATATATTTTTCATAATTTGAATATAATTTAATATTTTAATTTAAAGGACCAGCATTGGTATCCCAAAATACGCGCATGGTATTATCAGGTTTTTGTGACACAACACTATTTACATCAACAAAATTACTAGGATAAATAAAAGATCTAATAAAAGCACCTGGACTGGCCAAAATTGCTGGTTGTAAATTATTTGGAGATCCTGTACGTCTGTAATTATTATAGGCTTCCATACCATTACCAAACAATGCTTTATAGTATTCTTTAATTACCAAATCTAATTGGTCTGCTGCAGAGGCAGCATCATAAGCTACTAATGTTTGAGTTACATAAGTTTCAATATCGGCAGCATCAGAAGCATCAACGCCCATTCTATCTACACTAGGTAAAAAGTTTGTTACTTTGTCCATTGAAGCTCTAATACCTGCTTCTAATTGTGTACGTGCATTATCGCTCGTGCCTAATTCAAGTGCAGCTGCAGCTCTCATAAAGTGTACATATGATGTTAAGATGACTGGTGATATACCTGCACCCGCGCCACCAATGCTTTGTGCAACAGGAGCCGCTTGGTCGGCATCATATTGACCGCCAACAGGATATAGACCAAAAGTTGTTTTTAAGAAAGCATCTGGTGGAATACCTGCAGATTGTCCATGATCTCTACCCCAATATCCATTACTATCTGCTGGGTGATTAGGATTACAAAAAGGATCAGTTCCGCTATAGTGTCCTGGCGTTGGAGCTGCAATACAAAACTGCTCATTCACATCACCTGTATTAACATTTACTTGTCTATAAAAATAATACCTCGCACGAGGGTCATTAAATGTATTTTCAAAAAGCATGATGTTCATAAAATAGTTTGACATATAATCATTTGCTGAACTACCATTATCATAATTCACTCCGTAGTTAGGGTGTCTAGAATCAGGGCTTAAAATATTTGTTCCCCAAGAAAACTCCATATCATCAGCTGTGTCACTAATTAAGTTATTACCAGCAATCAATGCATTAATTGCTCCTGCAGAACCGCCATTGACTAAACCTGTAGTTAAATACATTTTTAATTTTAGACTATTCGCAAACTTAATCCATTGACTAGTATTACCACTATAAAATAAATCATTTGCCGGAGCGCCTACTGAAGTCTTATTAAAATCAGCAATCGCGTCATCTATCAAGGTAAACATTGCAGCATAAATATCTGCACCACTATCAACATTTGGGTTTAAAATAGCGGGGTCAATAGCTTCCGTATAAGGTACATCTGCAAAGTTATCTACTAGAGTTACCATTATATAAGCTTCTAATACTTTAGCAATACCAGAATGAATGAATAACTCTTGTTCTTCTGCTAAAGGTACCATAGCTCTAGCATCTGCTAAAAAGCTACTGTAAATAGTCCAATGTGCATCAAATGTTGTTGGACCGTATGCAGTTGCATAGGTAGGACCAAACATATGTTTGAGTCGTACTACTTCAGCTGCTTCTTCTGTTACTTGTTCAAGGAAAAAAGCAAAGCTGTTTTCCATGGCATTTAAGAATAGATCAACACTACCCTGTGTAGGTGATAATGTGTTAGGGCTATCCAACAAGTCAAGTTCTGTTGTTTCACATGAAGTGGCAATCAATAAAACTATTGATGTCACTGCAAGTAAAATTGAATTTTTAAACTTTATCATGATTGATTAAATTTTTTATATTATTATTAAAATGTTGCTTTTAAACTAAAACCATATCTTTTAGAACTTGGCCCATTTAAAAAGTCAATACCTATACCATTACCAACTCCGGTACCTGCAACATTGGTATCAAAATTTGTTCCTTTAGGGAAATTAAAGGCCTCATAAAATAAGTTTTGACCAGAAATTGTAAATGATAAGGCTCCGAAAGGTGTTTTTTCTAATAGCTTTTTAGATAATGCATATCCTAAAGAAACTTCTCTTAACCGAATGGTTGAACCATCCCAAACTTTTAAATCTTCACCACTAAAACCTAAATTATTAAAATAGGCACGAGTAGCTGTTATTTGTCTGGTATTTGGTACCCCTGTTTGAGTTACCCCTGGTAATATAATTGTTTGTGTTCTGTCAAAATTAGTATCAGTAGTTATTCCTCTACCTACTAAAACAGCAGCAGTACGAGAATAAATATCACCACCATGTCTGTATGACCAGTTCATTGAAAAAGACAGGCCTTTATACGAAACCGTATTGATCGTTGTTAAATTCCAGTCAGGGTTTGGATCACCAATAATTGAAATATCATTATCAATTAAATAATCTCCACCACCATCAATCAGTGCATTTCCATTTACATCTCTAGAAACAGCTGATCCTTGTAGTACACCAAAAGGTTGTCCGGCTATTGCAAAGTTTCCTAAATTGGTAAAACCAGCAATACTTAATTGATCGATACCATCAGGTAAACTAATAATGGTACTTTCATAAGCTGAAAAGTTACCTGCAACATTCCATGTAAAATTATCATTTTGTACAGGAGAAATACTATAGTCAACTTCAATACCTTTGGTTTCTAATTCCCCAGCATTGATTCTAGTTATACTAAATCCTGTTGATCTGTCCAAATTACGATTTGTAATCAAATCATTTGTATTTTTCTTATAGACAGAAACATCTATACTGGCTCTGCTTTTCCAGAACTTGGTTTCAATACCAAACTCTATTTCGTCAATTATTTCTGCTTTTAAATTAGGATTTCCTAATCTATTACTCACTGCATTGGTAGAAATAACATTACCGTTTCTATCCACAAATGCTTGTGAAGCCAGACCCAAAGTATTTCTTGTAGAGAATGGTGGTGGGAATCCAGCAGATTCTCCATAACTTCCTCTTAATTTTAAATAGTTTAAACCCGTGTCTCTAATTCCAGGGAATATTTGACTAAGAATCAATGACGTACTGGCACTTTTATAAAATATATTATTGTTTTCACTTTCTAATGTAGAAGCCCAGTCATTTCTTCCTGAAACCGTTAAGTAGACAAAGTTTTTATAACCCACTGTTGCGGTACCATAGACTCCTAATATGTTTTCAAATTGATCGAATTGTATATTTCCTCCAAATGGAGATACATTTGATTGTGATGTAAAGTTAAAATGTCTGTTTACACCAAATACGATTTGACCAGCACTAAACACCCCTTGTTCTGCAAAGACTGTTCTTTTTGAATTTGCGCCTATAGCAACATCTAAATCAAAATTTTCAGAAAGGTCTGATTGATAGGTCGCTAATACAGTATGATCCCAAATCGTTTGTATCTCTGAACTGGTTTGTAAAAACCCTTGTGTTTGTCCGTCAACACCACCTTTGTTTTGAAAAGACTGATTGGCAATATTAAAATTATCAATACCTAAACGGTATAATACATTTAATTTATCGCCGAATTTATAACTTACCGTAGCTCCACCAAAAATTCGATTAATTTTTTGTGAATCTTGAGCATTTCTTACTGTCCAATTTGGATTTTGAATATCATTACCACTTCTATAATATACACTACTACCATTAGCAGGGTTTTGGAAAGGTAAACCGTTTAAATCTACACTTCGAGGTGTATAGAATACATCTCCAAAAGCAGAAGAACCTGCTGTTGAGTTAGAACCACTCCCTAAACTTGAAGCAATAGGAGGTGTTTTATAATCTGTAACCACATAATTAAGGTTACCTGAAACCGTAAAGTTATTAGATAGTTTTGCTCTACCTCCAAATGAGAAGTTATTTCTTCTCAATCGGTTACCCGGTGTAAACCCTTGATCATCTAAATATCCATAACTTACATTATAACTTACATTTTCTGATTTACCAGCAAAGTTGACGGATGTTGAAGCTACTACACCAGTTCTAAAGAACCTTCCTACATTATCATAAGGTCTATAATCATAACGTGAAGTAGGAGCACTCAATACAGGGAATGCATCTTTATTAGCTTGATTCGCGAATCTTGCAAAAGGGTGCAATACAGTACCATCAGCACCAATACCTTGTTGACCTCTTACATTAAAGTTTGGTCCCCAGTTACTAAAGAAGAATCCGAAATTTTGATGAAAACCACCACCATAATCATTTTGATAATCTGGTAAGGAAGCTATTTCATTAAAGAAAACAGATTGAGCAACTGTAATTTCACTTTTCTTAGCACCTTCACCCAACGTAATACCACCACCTTTTGTGGTAATTAAAATTACGCCATTTCTACCTTCTTGACCATAAATGGTCGTTGCAGCCAACCCTTTTAAGACACTAACATTCTCAATGTTATTAGGATCTAAATCTAAAAAACGACTGGATTGTGTTTGTCCTTCTTGAAAGTCACTACCTCCATTATTGGTATCTCCAGAGAAAGGAACACCATCAACAATAAATAAAGGTTGATTCGAACCAGAGATGGTTGAATACCCTCTAATAATAATGTTTGTAGCAGATCCTGAAACACCACTGGTTTGTGTAATATCCACACCAGATGTTTTTCCTTGTAAAATTCTAGCAATATCACCCTCAGCTTTTTGCTCGAGATCTTTTGCATCAACAGAAGAAACCGCATAACCTAATGCTTTCTTCTCTCTCTTAATACCTTGTGCAGTTACAACAACTTCTTCAAGAACATTATCAGCGACTAATACAACATTAATAGTATTAGAATCACCAACAACTTTTTCTTGGGTGGTCATCCCTACAAAACTGAAAGTTAATACATCTCCTGTATTCGCTTTGATAGAATAGTTACCATCAAAATCTGTTTCAGTACCAGTTGTTGTTCCTTTAATCACAATACTTACTCCTGGTAAAGGCCCTGAATCATCAGTAACTGTACCAGAAACAGTTTTTTCTTGTGCAAATGTAAATTGCACAACAAACGCCAGCAATAGCGTTAAAATTCCACTAAACTTTGTTTTCATTGTATATTTATTTGAATTAATTGTTGCCAAAAGTCTTAATAAATAGTTAAATAAGCAACTTTTTAACAGAAAAGTTTAAAAATAAGGTTAATTAAATGTTAAGACCTTTAACAATTGTTCTCTCTATGGATGACAAAAGGTGATGAAGGTTGCGTTGAAAATTAAAAAAAACTAATAATCTTTATATGGAATCTTGAGTTGGTAATATCAAAAGGTAAATTAGAAAACTTACCAATAGCATAACTAAAATTTAAAAGACCTAATTTTGTGGTAAATGCATAGCCCAAACCTAAACTGTAAATTTGTAAAGATTGATTTATAACTTCAGAATCAATATACCCTAAGTCTGTTATAGAGTAAAAATAAGAAGAATTATTAGTGTTAAATCGGTATTCTATATTAAAATAACTATAAGTTGAAGCGAAAATACTTTCTTCATTAAAGCCTCTAATACTGTTTACACCTCCAATTCTGAATAGTTCATTTGTCAAAATATTATCTGAGAAGAGCATGCTAGATTCATTTTGCAAAAAAATATGATTTTTAAAATTTAAAGACCATAAATAATTTGTTTTAAAGTATACTATTGATTGGTTTGTATTATTGTTATTTTCAACTTTTCTTTGACCGAATAATACTTCGCTAAATAAATTGAATTTTGTTGGAAATAACATATGTTTATTTGAGATGCTAAAATTATAATTTATACCATAAAAAGCGGTATTGTAATTGCCAATGTCATTACTAATGTTATTAGTTAATAGATTTGAAGAGTTTTCTGTTTGTACAGAAACTCCAAGAGCATGTTTTTCATTGAGAACATAGGGTATTGAAAATTTAGTTTTGGTATTGATAAATGTAGAATCTTGTTTGTAAATGTTTAATTCAACCTGTGGTGAAAATCTAGAATTAAATATAAATGGAATGGTTGTATTCAAATTAAAAATTTGACGCTCATTTCCATTGTTTTTCCAGTAGATAGAAAATGATTCCCCACCGTCAAAAACGTTATGCAACGACAAATCTAAATAACCATTGAATGAAATGCCTTTTCCATTTTCCTTTGAAGTGAAGCCGATAAGACCATCAAATTTATTAGAAATTTTCTTTTTTAAGTATAAATATACAATAGTTGAATCGTTGGTAAATAAAACTTCAGGAGGTTTGGTTTCAGATACGAAAGGTAATGTATTTATCAACTTTGATAGGTTGTCTAGTTTTTCTTTTGAAAACAAAGAGTTGTTTTTTATTCTCAAATAATAACGGAGATAAGATTTAGGAAAATCTTTATATCCATTAATAACCACATTATCAATTTTGCGAATAGTTGATTTTTCAATTTTCAAATACCCTTCAATTAATTTTTTTTGTACAACGATATTTTTTAATGAAACTTGTGTAAAGGAGTTTCCTTGAGTTTCAAAAAATCTAACTATTGTGTTTAGTACACTAGAGACACCTTCAATTGGAATATCGAAATAAGTATCTTCGACAGATGATACAAAACTGAAAAGCTGACTTTTGGAAATATCCTTATTTGAATAATATATTCGTACGATTTTATTAGGGCTACCCAAATTAAATATAGCATGATAGATTGAATCTAGTTGAATGACGCTATCGAGTGATGCATTGAAAAAACCTTTTTGTACGAATTCATTTTTGATTGAATCTAATGAGGTAAATAGAGAAATTTTAGAACTATGGTTTTTTTGATAATAAACAGAATTGATAAAAGGAGCATATAGACTATTTTTTGCAGAAATTTTTAAT
>Ga0256847_1000244_pt1 | contig 37465 bp, 46 predicted proteins | sample TeddybearmetaG_FD_189099 | JGI IMG/M metagenome (GOLD analysis project Ga0256847, IMG submission 189099) | Hydrothermal vent microbial communities from East Pacific Rise, Pacific Ocean - Teddybear | ecosystem: Environmental > Aquatic > Marine > Hydrothermal vents | place: Pacific Ocean: East...
GCTTCACATGAAGATATGGAAGCGGTGTTTTTTGATGCAGATAATGATGGCGATACCGACCTTTATGTAGTAAGTGGAGGAAATGAATTCGAGCAATTTTCAGCAAAATACATTGATAGATTATACTTAAATGATGGTGCTGGAAACTTTACTAAATCCAACGATATCACAATAAATACACTTTCTGAAAGTGGTAAATCGGTTACAGCTATCGATTATGATAAAGATGGCGACCTAGATTTAATAGTCGGAAACCGAATCATTCCACAAAAATATCCTACGGCAGCTATTTCCTATATCTTAGAAAATGATGCTGGCATATTTAGTAATGTGACTACCATCATTGCTCCCGAATTAATTGACTTTGGGATTGTAAATCAGGTTTTAGCAACCGACATTGATAATGATGGCTGGCAAGATTTTATTGTTGTAGGGGAGTGGAGTTCGGTAGGGATATTTAAAAATGATAATGGAGTATTTAAAAATATTTCAGAAAAAAGCGGACTAAATAATTTAAAAGGTTGGTGGTTTTCGGTTTCAGAAACCGATATTAATAACGATGGTTTAAAAGATTATTTAGTTGGAAACGTTGGTACAAATATAAAGTATAAAGCTTCTGAAAATCAACCGTTTAAAGTCTTCGGAAATGATTTCGATGATAACGGAACTTTTGATATAGTTTTAAGCCATCAATATAACGGAATAGATGTTCCATCAAGAGGACGCCAATGTTCTTCAGAACAAATGCCATTTATAGTTGATAAATTTGAAACCTACAATGCATACGCAAATGCATCATTATACGATATATATGGGGATAAGCTTAATTCGGCTTATAAAAAAGAAGTAAACCAGTTTCTATCTTTCATTTTAATTAATGAAGGTGATGGCGTGTTTAAAAAAGTTGAATTGCCAAGCTTAGCGCAAATCGCACCAATTTTTAGCGTAGTTTTTAAAGACCTAAATAATGATGGTTTAGAAGATGCTATACTTATTGGAAATATTTATAATACCGAAGTAGAGACGCCGCGTTTAGATATGGGAACAGGAACAGTGCTTATTTCTCAAAAAGATGGATATAGCGCTTTGAGTACTAGCGAAAGCGGATTGTATATTACAGATAATTCAAAATCGTTATTACTTATTGAGCATCAAAAAACCAATAGCACCTTGTTAGTTTGCGGAAGAAATGATTCTAGTACGGTAGTTTTCGAGATCAATCAATAACCGTATTTATCTTTCCATAAATTTTTTAAGTAAGTTCGAAGCGCATTCTCACGCTGGTTATTTCCAGGCTTATATAAAGTTGTATTCGAAATTTCTTCAGGTAAAAATTCATGCGTAGCGAAGTTTCCTTCATAACTATGCGCGTATTTATAATCTTCGCCATAACCTAACTCTTTCATGAGTTTGGTAGGTGCATTTCTAATTGAAAGCGGCACAGAAAGATTTCCTGTTTCTTGTACAAGTTTTTGTGCTTTTGAAATTGCAGCATAAGAAGCATTGCTTTTAGCAGAAGTTGCTAAATAGATTGCGCATTGTGATAATATAAGTCTTGCTTCAGGAAAACCAATAATTGTGACTGCTTGAAATGTATTATTTGCAATTACTAGGGCAGTAGGGTTTGCGTTTCCGATATCTTCTGAAGCTAAAACTAACATTCTTCTCGCAATAAATTTTACATCTTCACCACCTTCAATCATTCTTGCTAGCCAATAAACAGCTGCATTAGGATCACTTCCTCTAATTGATTTTATAAAAGCTGAAATAATATCATAATGTTGCTCACCAGTTTTGTCATACAAAATAGTATTTTGTTGCACCTTATTTAAAACAAGCTTGTTTGTAATCTTAACTGTTTTACCTTCCTCTGAAGAAACTATTAATTCAAGAATGTTTAGAAGTTTTCTAGCATCTCCTCCCGAAATTCGTAATAAAGCTTCGATTTCCTCCAGCTTTATGTTTTTTTGGGAAAGTAGCTCATCTTTTAAAATAGCTCGGTGTAAAAGTGCTTCTAAGTCCTTTTTACTAAAAGCATTTAGAACATAAACCTGACAACGCGATAAAAGAGCAGGAATGACTTCAAAACTTGGATTTTCGGTTGTTGCGCCAATTAAAGTAACCCATCCTTTTTCTACTGCTTCTAATAACGAATCTTGTTGCGATTTACTAAATCGATGAATTTCATCTATAAAAAGAATAGGGTTTTTTGTTGAGAACAACCCATCACTTTTTTTAGCTCTATTGATAACTTCCCTAATATCCTTAACACCACTATTAATTGCGCTTAGTTTGTAAAATGGCCTATCGGTCGTATTTGCGATAATATTTGCTAGCGTCGTTTTTCCTGTCCCAGGAGGCCCCCATAAAATTAAAGATGGTAACACACCTTGTTTAATATGGTTCCGCAAAGAACCAGATTCACCAATTAAATGTTGCTGACTAATGTAGTCGTCAAGTGTATTCGGCCGTATTCTTTCAGCTAAAGGAATATTCATGCTTTAAAAATACATTTTAATGACAATATTGCATGAATTTTTCTTGGCTAAATTTTTGATTTATTATATTTAACTTATAATAATGGGAAACACTAAACTTATTTTTAAAACTAAAATGCTTGCATATTCCTTTGCAATAGTATTGAGCTTATGGATTGTATTTTGGGCTGAGTTAGAATTTAATTTAAAATTACACAAATTTGGAGTTTTTCCACAAACTTTAGGTGGACTAAAAGGAATTTTGTTTTCTCCCTTTATTCATGGCGATATCAAACATTTATCAAACAATAGTATTCCACTGTTTATCCTTCTCTTATCACTTTTTTATTTCTATGAAAAAATTAGTTGGAAGGTGTTGTTGTGGGGTGCGTTATTAACTGGTTTGTTAACTTGGGTGTTAGGAAGGCCTGCATATCATATTGGCGCAAGTGGCATAGTTTATATGTTGGTTAGTTTTTTATTTTTTAAAGGCGTGTTTTCTAAACAAATAAGTTTATTAGCAGTTTCATTCTTAATTGTCTTTTTATATGGCAGTTTAATTTGGTATGTATTTCCAATAGACCCCCTTATTTCGTGGGAGGGTCATTTGTCTGGATTAATTGTTGGTTTCTTATTTTCAATAATTTTTAAAAAGAAATTAGTTGAAAAAAAGAAATATGAATGGGAAAAAGAAGATTTTAACCCTGAGGACGATTTATTTTTACAACATTTTGACGAAGATGGAAACTTTATTGAGAATAAAGATGAAATCCTTGAGGATGAAGAAAACCCTCCAATTATTAAATATTTTTATAAGAGAAATAGAGAGGAAGAGAAATAATAATTTTAATTTTTCATCATTCTTTGTCTTGTGGCTTCATACAAAAGTATTGCTGAAGCAACAGAAACATTTAGAGAATCCATTTTTTCTGAAATAGGAATTTTTATAGTATCATCTACTATTTTTAAAACAGAAGGATTTATACCTCTACCTTCTGACCCCATAATAAAGGCAATTCCTTTTGTAAGATCTTTATCGTATAGAAGGGTTTCTGTTTTTTCTGTTGCCGCAAGTACTGTAATATCTGAACTTTGTAAATAGTAAATGGCATCTTTTATATGATCTACTTTACAAATAGGGACTTTAAAAATACCTCCTGCAGAAGTTTTTATAGCATCAGCATTTACTGGGGCTCCTCCTTTTTTTTGAACGATTATACCATCAACATTTGTACAAGCCGCAGTTCTTATAATAGCACCAAAATTGCGAACATCACTAATTTGATCTAGTAATAAAAATAGTGGGTTTTTATTTGTTTTAAGTGTATTCTCAATTAAGGATTCGAGTTCGTGATAGGTTATAGGTGATATTAAGGCTACTGCACCTTGATGATTCCCGCCTTTAGCAAGTTTATTAAGCTTTTCAATAGGTGTATAAGAAATACTAGTTCCTTGGGTTTTTACTTTTTGAACTAAAAAATTTAAGCGTTCATTATTTGACCCTTTAAGAACAAAAAGTTTTTCTATAGTTGTACTAGAGTTTAATGCTTCTTCGATTGCATTAATACCATATACTTTATTTGTATCCATAATTTATTAAATTAAAAAAGCTGCCTAAAAATAGGCAGCTTTTTATTATAAATAAAATAGTAAGTATCTATTTATTGTTTAGTAAGTGTAGCAACAACGTCTAATGGACCTTCACCACAATCACTATCTGAATTGTCAGTAAATCGTAAGATTACAACTGAATCATCACCAGTAGTATATGTACCAAGATCTCCATTTGGAGATGGCCCGATAGTTAAACCACTAGAACATTGAAGTCCAGAACCTTGATTTGCAGGTATTACAACAGTATCACAAATATAATTCATAAGAAAAGGTACTGGTCCTTGACCAACACCAGCATCTGGTAAATATACATAGTCAAATGCTCTCTCAACTGATGTAGCATCTTCTGGAATGTAAAGTGTCATTGTTCCACCTTCTTCAAATACATTGAATCCTAATACTCCAGGAGTATTATTTACAATTGTATAGTCACCTAAAAATTCTTCTTCACCAACAGGACAAACTACAGGAGTAATGTACTGAAAAGGAGAATTAAAAAAACCACCAGTAATAATACCACCAGCATTAACTACTGAAAATACACGACCATCTGTTAAATTAAGAGATAATCTAGTTGTAAAAGTATCTCCACCAAAAATAGCATCACCAGTTAAATTGGTAGCTGCAAGCATTTCTGCAATAGTGATTGTATAAGTCGTTCTTGGTAAATTAAACGGACCCGTTGTAAAATCACTAGCAGGAATATTTTTAATGAATACTTCATCAGTAATTGCAGCTGAAGAATCTCCATCATCTGAAGATCCATCTGCAAATTTTAGATATACATCAACACTTTCCATTAATCCACCTTCTAATTCATCTTGCTCTTCAATTTCTACTGAAAAAGATGCAGTATCATCACCAATTGGTAATTCGTTAGATATTAATGATATAGTTCTTAACACAGCTCCACTAGTAACATCATCAGTAACCTGATCAATTACATTGTCTGCTTCTTCACAAGCTGTTGTACTGAAAACCAGTACAACAACTAATGAAATTATTTTAATGAAATTTTTCATAAATTTATTTTTTATAATATATTAATTAGCAACTGGAAATCCAGCACCTGAATCTGAACTCGCTGGGTTTGTATCCCAGAATACTTGAGTTGCATTATCAGTTCTTTGTGCAATATTTGGATTTGCAATTACTTCTACTGATGGATATAAGAATGTTCTTATAAACGCACCAGGATTAGGATCTAAATTAGGGTCAACTGTTGTAGGGAATCCTGTTCTTCTATAAAAGTTATAAGCATCAGCACCACCACCATACATAGTAACAAAGTATTGTTCAGCTAATACATTCCAAGAATCCGCAGAAGTATCAGTAATACCAGCTACTTGAGAATCAATAAATGCAGTAACACTTGCACCATCAGGTTCGAAAGAAGAATCTCTACTCGCATCAAGAGCACTAAACCCTTGAACTTTAGCAATTGACTTTTCAAGACCAGCTTGAACAAATCCTGCCGCCATAGCAACATTACCAGAAGAAAGCATTACTTCAGCTCTCCAGAAATCTACATATGAAGCAAGTATGATTGGCTCAATACCTGCACCACCACCACCAACTCCTTGGTTTAGGCCATCAAAACGATCATCGTCAAATAATCCTCCTGCAGGATAAACACCAACAGCAGTTCTTGTAAAGTTATCTGGAGGTGTACCCTCATCGTTTCCGTGAGGTCTTCCCCAATATCCATCTTCTAAGAAACAGAAAGGAATATCTGCAGCTGTATAATGTGCAGGAGCAACTTGTAATGAACACTGTAATGTTTCACCATTCCCTTCAGGCATACAAGATGCACCAGGAGTACAAGCTACTTGTCTAAAGAAATAATAACGAATACGTGGATCATCATCAGAGTTATCTGTATCAGAAACACCTTGCATTTTACGAATTAACCACATAGACTGGTAAATGTTCGCACCAGAAGTAGTATAATCAGCTTGGTAATCTTGATGACGATTATCAGGTAATAATTCCTGAGTACCATAATTAAATTGGAAATCATCATCAGAACTTGAAATAAAGTTACCTGCAGTAACTAATGCATTAAAAGCACCAGTATCTCCAGTTGTTAAAGCATATCTCATTTTAAGCGTGTTCACTAACTTTCTCCATTTGCTAACATCACCACCGTAAAATAAATCGGTAACAGTACCAGGAGCAGTTTCAATAGCATTGAAATGATCCATTGCTTCATCAAGAATAGCTCTTGCTGATGCATAAACTGTTGCGTCATCATCTACATTTGGACTTGGGAATTCGGCTGGGTTTAAAGCTTCACTCCAAGGGATATCACCTAAGAAATCAACCATAAGCATTAAGCTGTGAGCTTGTAATGCTTTAGCAACTCCTAATTGAAAAGAAAAATCCGAATCTGGGTCTTCATGTAATGCAGCAATTGTAGCTGTATTAGTAAAGATATTACTATATGATCTACTCCATACACCATCAAGTGTAGATGAGTTGTAGTTTGAGAAATAATCTCTACCAAACATATAGTCGATACGAGTTAACTCAGAACTACGATCATTTAAAACAAACATGTTTGTTATATATGCTCTTTGAACAGAGTTAAGTAAAAGGTCTGGATCTGCCTGATCATCAGACAATGAATTTGGACTATTCAGTAATTCCAATTCGGTAGTTTCACATGAGTAAAACAATGCACCGCTTGAAATGACTGCTAGTATTAATAATTTATAAATAGTTTTCATAATTTAATTTTGTTTTTTTTATTAGAATGATACTTTGACACTCATACCATATCTTTTCGAACTAGGTCCGTTGATATAGTCAAATCCTCTACCGTTACCAATACCTACACCAGCAACATTAGGATCAAAGTTTGCACCATCAGGTGTGTTATACGCATCATACCATAAGTTAAATCCACTTGCAGTAATTGTGATATCTCCAAAAGGAGTTTTTTCTAAAAACTTCTTTGGTAAAGAATATCCAAATGATATTTCTTGTAATCTAATAACAGAAGCATCATAAACTTGCAGTTCTTTAGGTCCAAATAAAACATTTGAGAAATAATACTGAGAGTTATTAATTTGAATCTCATTAGGTAACCCAGTTGATTGACTAACACCAGGTAAAATAAACGTATTTACTCTATCCTCAGTTTCAACAATTAAACCACGACCTAATAATACCGCAATAGTTGAACTAGCAATATCACCACCTTTAGTATGACTTACTTGGAAGCCAAGATTAAAGTTTTTGTAAGATAAAGAGTTAATGAAGTTCATTACGTAATCAGGATTTGGATTACCAATTATAGGAGTAATCTGTCTTCCATCATCTAAAATTATACTAGACTCAGTTACATAGTTACCAGCACTATTCACAACAAAGTTACCAGCATCATCACGTAATATTCTATCACCAACAATTACACCTAGTTGCTCACCTCTAATAGCAGCATTTGCTCCTAAGAAAGACGCAGTTGAACCAGCAAAAAGAATTTGATCATCTGCTTGTTCAGTAACTATTTGCTCACTTTGTGTAAAGTTTACTCTAGAATTCCAGTTGAAACCGTCTTCTTTATCACTTTTGAAAATATCAACACTTAAGTCAATTTCCCAACCATCACCTTCTACTTTACCAATATTTTCTTGAGTGTTTGTAAACCCAGAAGAAGGAGGTAAAGGTTTGAATACAATAAGGTCTTTAGTTTGTCTATCAAAATAAGACAAGTTTATAGAAACTCTGTTATCAAAGAATCTTGAATCAAAACCAACTTCAAACTCACTAATAAGCTCAGGTTTAAGATCAGGATTTGCTTGGAAAGTACTTAAAGAGTTTGTTGTGATACCACCAGTAAGTCCACCATTTACATTTGTACTTTGGTTAACTGTATTAATAGATGGGAAACCACTAGGGAAACCTGCAGATTGTCCTAAACCAGCACGAAGCTTTAAGAAGTTAAGGCCATTTCCACTTGAACGCATTTCTGGCCAAGCACTTGTTGGCAAAAATGATGCACTAACACTTGGATAAAACTGACTGTTGTTTTCAGTAGGTAAATTAGATACCCAGTCATTACGTCCAGAAAGTGTTATGAAAGCATAGTTTTTATAGTCAAAAGATGCCTCACCTAAAACACCAATGATGTTTTGGAAAGTTGTAAATTGAATAGGAATTTGTGTTAAGAAGTTAAAGTGTCTTAATACTCCAAATACAATTTGTCCATCACTTTGTACACCTTGTTGATCAAATTCTCTTGATCTACTAGTAGCACCTGCAGTGAACGTTAATCCAATATCATCAGATAAGTCATAGTCTCCACTAAGAGAAACATAGTGATCCCAAATACGAACATTGTTATCCCATGTAATATATTGACCAAAAATAGCTTGATTAAAGTTAACACCATTCTTGTTTACGTATTGTGTATTTCTTTCATTATAGAAATCAATACCAGCACGATATAATATATTTAAGTTATCAGTAATATCATATTGTAATGATGCAGTACCAAATACACGGTTTGTTAACTGAGTACTTCCTGCATTTTCAACAGTCCATCTAGGATTGATGATATCATTACCATTTCTATAATAAATACTTCCACCAGTTTCAGGAATTGTAAATTCTAATCCCATTAAATCAACACTACGAGGCGTAAAGAATACGTTCGCAAAAGTTGAGAAACCTAATGTACCATTACCTCTACTTGCCGCAACAGGAGGAGAATCAACAGTATTACGTGAAAAATTTAAAGTAGCAGAAGCTGTAAATTTATTACTCAATTGAGCACGACCACCAACAGCTAATGTGTTTCTACCAACTTTATTTCCAGGTGTAAATCCTAATTCGTCTAAGTGACCATAGTTTACATTAAATGCAACTTTTCCATCTTCAGAATTTCCTCTAATATTAATAGATGTATTAACTACACTACCAGTTCTAAAGAAATTTTCAACACTGTTATAAGGTTTCCAATCATAACGTACACCAGCATATCTATTAGCAAGTTCGTTATCTCCACCATTTAAGTTTCCAAGAAAAGCAGAAGTGTCATATGGGTGAGGGATTGTTCCATTAGCGTCAATAACGCCAGCAGGGTCATTTAAATATCCTTCAACACCATCAGCCTGAAATCCAGGTCCCCAGTTACTAAAGAACCATCCAAATGATTGGTCAAAACCGTTACCAAACTTATCTTGATAATCAGGTAAAGACGCAATTTCATTAAAGAAGAAAGATTGACTAACAGTAATCTCTGTTTTCTTTGTAGATGCATTCGCTCCACCACCACCAGACTTAGTTGTAATAACAATTACACCATTTCTACCAGCCGAACCATAAAGTGTAGCTGCTGCTAAACCTTTAAGTACGTTTACACTTTCGATATTATTAGGATCAAGATCTAAAAATCTTGAAGATCCAATATTACCATTAAGGAAGTTACCTTGTGAGTTAGTATCACTACTAAAAGGAACACCATCAACAACAAATAACGCTTGGTTACTTCCGTTAATAGAGTTATACCCTCTAATCACTACATTTGTACCAGATCCTGAAGTACCACTTTGAGATGTAATTGCAACCCCAGAAGCTTTACCCGATAAAATACGAGCTACATCACCTTCTGTTCGGTTTTCAATCTCTTCAGATTTTACTGTACTTACGGCATAACCTAGAGCTTTCGCTTCTCTTTTAATACCTTGTGCAGTTACAATAACTGTCTCAAGTACATTTCCTAATTTCATTTGTATATTAACTGTAGAAGTAGCGTTAGTTACAGGTACCTCGCTTTTTTCGAAGCCTACATAACTAAATACAAGTGTTTGTCCAACATTTGCTTGAACGGAATAGTTTCCGTCAAAGTCAGACTGAGTACCTGTACTCGTATCTTTTACAATAATATTTACTCCAGGAAGCGGTAAACCGGTATCATCGGTTACATTACCTGAAATAGTTTTTTCTTGTGCGAACGTGAGTTGCACTACAAACGCTAGTAATAGCGTTAAAATTCCACTAAACTTTGTTCTCATTTTTATAATTTATTTGAATTAGCCAATGCCAAAAATCACAATAAAAAGTTAATTACACAAGTTTTTATACTTAAAATTTAGTTTTTTTTAAATGAAGTGTTAATGTTATGTTATCTAAAATTAAAAATTTGAGCGAATACTTATATGAATTTTTGTGTTAGAAAATTTAAAAGGAAGCGATTTTGTAGTCCCATTCGCTATGTTTAATTTAAATAATCCAGCTTTCGATAAAAAAGCAAACCCAAATCCAAAGCTAACGAGTTGTTCGTTTATAAGTGCTGCTTTGTTTTCGAAATAACCAATGTCAATAATACTGTGTATATAGGTGGTTGTGTTTAGTAAATACCTGTATTCAGTATTTAAAATGGTAAACAGCGTTGCATCGATACTGTTTTCGTCAAAACCACGTATCGAGTTTATACCACCAAACCTAATTAACTCGTTTGTAAAATAACTGTCACTTACTAGGGTGCTTGTGCTATTCTTAATGTAAATTGAATTCCGTTTGTTTAATGAAAAAATATAATCTCCTTCAAAAATAATTTTGAATTGTTGTATGGTTCCTGTAGCACTCTCTCTCTTGCCAATCTCACTAAATAAAGAAAAGTTTGTTTTAAACGGAAAAAGCGGTTCGTTTTGTGGAACCAAATAATCAATACCAAGTAAAAGAAAACTCGAATTGTAATCGGTTAAATTATTTGTTTCAATCTGATTGTCTAAAAGAACGTTCGATTCGTAATCTTTATAACCTATGTATACTTTAGAAGATCTGCCTAATTGGTAATACGCTAAAGCTTGTTTGTTAACGGTTAAAAATGAACTATCTCTTTTAAAAATATTAAGTTCAAAATTTGCACCCATAGGTGTTTTAAATAAATACGGAAACTCAGTTCTTACACGAAAGCTTTGTTGCTGGTTTCCATCACCTTTATAATTTAGGATTATTTTTTCTCCAAAATTTAAATTGTTGCTTAAAATTAAATTTAAATACCCATTAAATACCAATTTTTGTTTTTCTTCATCGGTTGAAAAACCTAAAATTCCATCAAAAGAATTATTGTTCTTTTTTTTAAGGTATAAATAAACGGTTGTCGAATCTTTTTTAAATAGTATTTCAGGAGGTTTTGTACTAGTAACAAAGCCAAGCGAGGAAAGGTTTTTACTTTGTTCAAGTAATTTTTCTTGATTAAATGTTTTATCCTTTCTTATTCTCGCAAAGTATTTTATAAATGATACCGGAAATTTCTCATAGCCTTTTATTATAATTTTATCGATAGTTCTTTTTTGCCCCTTATTTAATTTAAGTTTTGCTGTAAGAGTGTTATTGTCTTTTGGTATTATTTCTGAAAGAGATACCGAAGCAAAGGCGTTCCCTTTTTTAATTAATATGTTGTTTAGGTTTTGAAGTGTTTGTTCGACTTCAACAAAAGGGATTACAAAATAGTTTGCTGTAACAGTTTTAGAAATAGTTAAGAGTTCTTCTTCTGAAACATCCTCAGAAGCATAAAACACATTTACTTGGGTAAATTGATTTCCAAGTTTGAAAAGTGCGTGATAGCTGCTATCATTTTTTTTTGAAAGTAATAGCAACTCATTTTCAATAAAACCAAGCTTATTTAATTTGTTTGAAACAGTGTCTAGCTCCTTTTTTAGAGTAATGTAGTCTCTGAAGCTATTAGGTATTTCAAGAGCGTTAATTACATCTTTGTTTGCAGTATTCTCAGTTTCAATTTCTAACGAAAGTTCTTGCGCATTTATTGAAAAAAAAAATAGCGTATATATATTAAGGTATAAAAATAGAAGGAAAATTCTTTTCAAAAATTAATTTTTTTGGTGATGTAAATCTAACGTTCAAGATCGATTTTTCATATATATATTCAAAGTAAATTTAAGGAATATGAAAATAGATAAAAGAAGGTTTGAATTATTCGATTTTATTTTTACCTTTGCAAACCCAAAAATAGGGGTATTTTAATAATATATTAAGAATAACAAGAAATTATATGCCAACAATTTCACAATTAGTACGAAAAGGAAGAACCAAAATAACTAAGAAGAGTAAATCGGCTGCCTTAGATTCGTGTCCTCAAAGAAGAGGTGTGTGTACTCGTGTGTATACTACTACACCTAAAAAACCTAACTCAGCAATGAGAAAGGTTGCAAGGGTTAGACTTACCAATGGTAAGGAAGTAAACGCATACATACCCGGAGAAGGACATAACTTACAGGAGCACTCGATAGTATTAGTTAGAGGTGGACGGGTAAAAGATTTGCCAGGAGTTAGATATCATATCGTTCGTGGAGCATTAGACACCGCTGGTGTTGAAGGTAGAACACAACGTAGATCTAAGTACGGTGCAAAACGCCCAAAGAAGTAAATTTAAAAACTTTTAAACAGAAGAAATGAGAAAAAGACAGGCCAAGAAAAGACCACTTTTACCAGATCCAAAATTTAACGATCAGTTAGTAACGCGTTTTGTTAACATGATGATGTGGGATGGAAAAAAGTCGGTGGCTTTTAAAGTTTTCTATGATGCAATCGAAATCGTAGAAGAAAAAAATCAAGATGAAGAAAAAACTGCATTGGAAGTGTGGAAAGATGCACTTTCTAATGTAATGCCTCATGTAGAGGTTAGAAGTCGTAGAGTTGGTGGTGCTACTTACCAAATACCAAGACCAATTCGTCCAGATCGTAAAGTTTCTACCGCTATGAAGTGGTTAATTCTTTTCGCAAGAAAAAGAAACGAAAAAACAATGGCTCAAAAATTAGCTGCCGAAGTTATTGCTGCAGCTAAAGAAGAAGGTGCCGCTGTTAAAAAACGTGTGGATACTCACAAAATGGCTGAAGCAAATAAAGCATTCTCACACTTTAGATTTTAATAAATAATGGGAAGAGATTTAAAATATACTAGAAATATAGGTATTGCTGCGCATATTGATGCTGGTAAAACCACTACTACAGAACGTATTCTTTATTATACAGGTGTAAGTCATAAAATCGGTGAAGTTCATGATGGTGCTGCTACTATGGACTGGATGGAGCAAGAACAAGAGCGTGGTATTACAATTACCTCTGCTGCAACAACTTGTACATGGGATTTTCCAACTGAAAATGGAGAGCCTACTGACGATACAAAAGGATATCACTTTAATATTATTGACACACCAGGTCACGTAGATTTTACTGTTGAGGTAAATCGTTCATTACGTGTATTAGACGGTTTGGTTTTCTTATTTAGTGCAGTTGATGGTGTAGAGCCTCAATCTGAAACTAATTGGAGATTAGCCGATAACTATCAAGTACCACGTATTGGTTTCGTGAACAAAATGGATCGTCAAGGATCAGACTTTATGATGGTTTGTCGTCAAGTAAAAGAAATGCTTGGTTCTAATGCAGTTCCAATTGTTCTTGCAATCGGTGATGAAGCTGATTTTAGAGGAATTGTAGATCTTGTAAAGAATCGTGCTATCGTTTGGGATGAGGATGACATGGGAGCTACTTTTGAGGTAATTGATATTCCAGAAGATTTAAAAGAAGAAGCGCACGAATATAGAGCTAAGCTTATTGAAGAAGTAGCTACATACGACGAAAATTTGCTTGAAAAATTTATGGAAGATGAAGATTCTATTACTGAAGATGAAGTGCATGCTGCGCTTCGTGCTGCTGTAATGGATATGGCAATTATTCCTATGATCTGTGGCTCTGCTTTTAAAAATAAAGGAGTACAGTTTTTATTAGATGCTGTTTGTCGTTACTTACCTTCACCAGTAGATAAAGAAGCTATTATTGGAACTAATCCTGATACAGGAGAAGAAATTACAAGAAAGCCTTCTGTAAGCGAACCTTTTGCGGCTTTAGCATTTAAAATTGCTACCGACCCTTTTGTTGGTCGTTTAGCTTTCTTTAGAGCATACTCTGGACGTTTAGATGCAGGATCTTATATTTTGAATAATCGTTCTGGAAAAAAAGAACGTATTTCACGTATTTATCAAATGCACTCAAATAAACAAAATGCTGTTGATTATATTGAAGCAGGAGATATTGGTGCAGCTGTAGGATTTAAAGATATTAAGACTGGTGATACTATGTCTTCTTTAGATCATCCTATTGTGCTGGAATCTATGGATTTTCCAGATCCAGTAATTGGTATAGCTGTTGAACCTAAGACAAAAGCCGATGTTGATAGACTAGGTATGTCTTTGGCAAAATTAGCAGAAGAAGATCCAACATTCCAAGTTAGAACTGATGAAGCTTCAGGACAAACTATTATTTCAGGAATGGGAGAGCTTCACCTAGATATTATTATGGATCGTCTTAGACGTGAATTTAAAGTTGAAGTAAACCAAGGGAAACCTCAGGTAGAATATAAAGAAGCAATTACAAAACTTGCTGACCATAGAGAAGTTTATAAGAAACAATCTGGTGGTCGTGGTAAGTTTGCCGATATCGTATTTACATTAGAACCAGCCGATGCCGATATGCCAGGTCTTGAATTCGTTAACAAAATTAAAGGTGGAAATGTTCCTAAAGAATATATCCCATCTGTTGAAAAAGGATTTAAGCAGGCTATGAAAAATGGTCCTTTAGCAGGATTTGAAGTAGATTCTATGAAAGTAACACTTACTGATGGATCTTTTCACCCTGTTGATTCCGATTCATTATCATTCGAGTTGGCAGCTAAATTAGGTTTTAAAGCAGTTTCAAAAGCTGCTGGTTCTGTAATTATGGAACCAATAATGAAACTAGAGGTTATTACCCCAGAAGAAAATATGGGTGATATTGTAGGTGACCTTAACCGTCGCCGTGGACAAGTAAACGATATGGGAGATAGAGCTGGAGCAAAAGTTGTGAAAGCTACTGTGCCACTTTCAGAAATGTTTGGATATGTAACAACATTAAGAACATTATCTTCTGGTAGAGCAACATCAACCATGGAGTTTTCACACTATGCGCAAACTCCTTCTAATATTTCAGAAGATGTAATTGCAGCAGCAAGAGGAACAGCAACCGTTTAAATTTAACAGATGAGTCAAAAAATAAGAATCAAATTAAAATCATACGATCATAATTTAGTGGACAAATCTGCTGAAAAAATCGTTAAAACTGTAAAAAGTACAGGTGCTGTAGTAACTGGACCAATTCCATTACCAACACACAAAAAAATCTTTACAGTATTACGTTCACCACACGTAAATAAGAAGTCGAGAGAACAATTTCAATTATGCTCATATAAGCGTTTATTGGATATTTACAGCTCTTCTTCAAAAACAATTGATGCATTAATGAAACTAGAATTACCTAGTGGAGTTGAGGTAGAGATTAAGGTGTAAGTATATGTAAAGGCGCAATTTATTGCGTGTCTCTTTCAGAATAAAGAGAAATAGAAGTTGTTGGAATTACAGCTTTTAACATGTCCTAAGCGGTTGACGAGGGAAAAACGGTAAAAATACATTCAGGGTTGAAGTATTTTAGCCCTGATTTTTTTTAAACTGAAAAAGACAATTTAATAAGAAAGTTAAAATAATTAATAATAAATAAATAATAATTATGTCTGGGTTAATTGGAAAAAAGATAGGAATGACCAGCATCTTTGACGAGAACGGAAAAAATTTACCGTGTACCGTTATAGAGGTAGGTCCCTGTGTTGTCACCCAAGTCAGAACCATTGAGGTTGACGGGTACGAAGCTCTTCAGCTTGGTTTCGATGACAAAAAGACTGCTAATAAAGCTGCTGAAGGGCATGCTAAAAAAGCAGGAACCGTTGCAAAACGAAAAGTCGCCGAATTCCAAGGATTTGAAGAAGAATTTAAATTAGGTGATACAATCACCGTAGATCTTTTTAAAGAAGGTGAGTTTGTAGATGTTGCAGCCACTTCTAAAGGAAAAGGATTTCAAGGAGTTGTTAAACGTCATGGATTTGCCGGAGTTGGTCAAGCTACTCACGGGCAACATAACCGTTTAAGAGCGCCAGGATCGATTGGAGCGGCATCTTATCCAGCACGTGTTTTTAAAGGAATGCGAATGGCTGGGCAAATGGGAAATAAAAGAGTGAATGTTCAAAACCTAAAAGTATTAAAAGTAGTTGCTGAAAAGAACCTACTTGTGGTAAAAGGATGTATTCCTGGCCATAAAAATGCTTATGTAACTATTCAGAAATAATGAAGGTAGCGGTATTAGATAAAAACGGAAAAGACACAGGTAGAAAGGTAGACCTTTCTAAAAGTGTATACGGAATAGAGCCTAACAATCACGCTGTTTATCTTGATGTTAAGCAATATCTTGCAAATCAACGTCAAGGTACGCATAAAGCAAAAGAGAGAGCAGAAATTGTTGGTAGTACAAGAAAGATAAAAAAGCAAAAAGGAACTGGTACAGCTCGTGCGGGTAGTATCAAGTCTGGTGTGTTTAGAGGAGGTGGTAGAATGTTCGGGCCAAGACCAAGAAATTATTCATTTAAATTGAATAAAAACTTGAAGCGTTTAGCACGAAAATCTGCACTTACAATGAAGGCTAATGATAAGGCAATCATGGTGTTAGATGACCTTACTTTTGATGCTCCAAAGACAAAAGATTTTACCCTAGTTTTAAAGAACTTAGGTCTTGAAAACAAAAAAGCTTTGTTTGTGTTGGGAGAGTCAAATAATAATGTATATTTGTCATCGCGTAATTTGAAAGGTATAGACGTTATAACTAACTCAGAATTAAATACTTACAAAATATTAAACGCAAATAGCATTGTGCTTTTAGAAGGTTCTTTAGAAGGAATTGAAACAAACTTAAGTAAATAGAAATAATGAATATCTTAATCAAACCTATCATTACAGAAAAAGCTACTGCTGAAACAGAGGAGTTTAATCGTTATGGTTTTGTGGTAAATACAAAAGCGAATAAGGTAGAGATCAAGAAAGCAGTTGAATCTGCTTACGGAGTTTCGGTTACTAAAGTTCGCACAATGAATGTCCGCCCAGATAGAAAAACTCGTTTCACAAGAAGCGGTGTTCAAGCTGGTAAAACAAGTGCTTATAAAAAAGCAATTGTACAGGTGGCGGAAGGTGATACAATAGATTTTTACAGTAACATCTAGAAAACTAGAAAAAAAAGACAAAAATGTCAGTTAGAAAATTAAAGCCTATCACCCCAGGTCAGCGTTTTAGAGTAGTAAATGGTTTTGACGCCATTACTACTGATAAGCCGGAGAAAAGTTTATTAGCTCCGAAAAAGAGATCAGGTGGTAGAAATAGTCAAGGAAAGATGACCATGCGCTATATGGGTGGTGGTCACAAAAGAAGATATCGTATAATCGATTTCAAAAGAGATAAGCAAGGAGTTCCTGGAACTGTAGCTTCTATCGAATACGATCCAAACAGAACTGCGTTCATCGCATTATTGAATTATCAAGACGGTGAAAAAAGATATATAATTGCACAAAACGGACTTCAAGTTGGTCAGAATTTAGTTTCTGGTAGCAAAGTTGCTCCTGAAATTGGAAACGCAATGCCTTTATCTGATATTCCACTAGGTACTATTATTTCTTGTATCGAGCTTCGTCCAAATCAAGGTGCTGTTATGGCGCGTAGTGCTGGAGCATTTGCTCAATTAATGGCAAGAGATGGTAGGTACGCTACTGTTAAATTACCTTCTGGTGAAACAAGAATGATACTCGTTACATGTATGGCTACAATTGGAGCTATTTCAAATAGCGATCATCAGTTGTTAGTTAGTGGTAAAGCTGGTAGAAGTAGATGGTTAGGTAGAAGACCACGGACAAGACCTGTTGTAATGAACCCTGTCGATCACCCAATGGGAGGTGGAGAAGGTAAATCTTCTGGAGGTCATCCACGTTCTAGAAACGGTATTCCTGCTAAAGGATTTAGAACCCGTTCTAAAACAAAAGCGAGTAATAAATATATTGTAGAACGTAGAAAGAAATAAATAAGATATGGCACGTTCATTAAAAAAGGGACCTTACGTTCACTATAAGTTAGAGAGAAAAGTACAACAAAATGTTGATGCTAATAAGAAGACAGTTATCAAAACTTGGTCAAGAGCTTCTATGATTACACCAGATTTTGTTGGGCAAACCATTGCGGTACATAACGGAAGACAATTTATTCCTGTATATGTTACTGAAAATATGGTAGGACATAAATTAGGAGAGTTTTCGCCTACAAGATCGTATAGAGGTCATGGTGGTGCAAAAAACAAAGGAAAAAAATAATAAGCCATGGGAGTTCGTAAAAGAGAAAGAGCAGAGCAAATTAAAGAGGCTAAAAAAACATTAGCGTTTGCAAAGTTGAATAACTGCCCTACATCACCAAGAAAAATGCGATTAGTTGCAGATTTAGTAAGGGGTGAAAAAGTAGATAAGGCGCTTAATATTTTAAGATTTAGTCAAAAAGAGGCGTCACGCCGTTTAGAGACTTTATTATTGTCTGCCATTGCAAACTGGCAAGCAAAAAATGAAGAAGCTAGCGTAGAAGATGCAGATCTTTTTGTTAAAGAAATTCGTGTCGATAGTGGAACAATGCTGAAACGTTTACGTACAGCACCACAAGGTCGCGCACATAGAATTAGAAAACGTTCCAACCACGTAACACTGGTTTTAGGAGCTAACGATAACACACAAAGTAATTAAATAGATGGGACAAAAAACAAATCCAATCGGAAATCGCCTAGGTATAATCAGAGGATGGGAATCTAACTGGTATGGTGGTAGAGACTACGGTGATAAACTTGCCGAAGATGATAAGATTAGAAAATATGTTCATGCTCGTTTGTCTAAAGCTAGTGTGTCTAGAGTAATTATCGAGAGAACTCTTAAACTTGTAACCGTTACTATCACTACTGCTCGCCCTGGTATTATTATTGGGAAAGGTGGGCAAGAGGTAGACAAGTTAAAAGAAGAGCTTAAGAAAATTACAGGTAAAGAAGTACAGATTAACATTTACGAAATTAAAAGACCCGAATTAGATGCTCATCTTGTTGGTGCTAGTGTAGCAAGACAAATTGAGAATCGAATTTCATACCGTCGAGCCATTAAAATGGCAATTACAGCTGCAATGAGAATGAATGCTGAAGGTATTAAAATTCAAATATCTGGTCGTTTAAATGGAGCTGAAATGGCACGTTCCGAATCGTATAAAGATGGTCGTATTCCTTTATCAACATTTAGAGCCGATATTGACTATGCTTTAGTTGAAGCACATACTACTTATGGTAGATTAGGTGTTAAAGTATGGATTATGAAAGGTGAGGTTTATGGAAAAAGAGAACTATCTCCATTAGTTGGTCTTGCTAAAAAGCAAGGTAAAGGTGGAAGAGGTGGAAACAAATCTCGTCGTAGAAAGTAAATTTTAAAAAGTAATTAGATAGATAATGTTACAACCTAAAAGAACAAAATACCGTAAGCAACAAAAGGGTCGCATGAAAGGAAATGCCGGACGTGGTAACCAACTTGCATATGGAACTTTTGGAATTAAATCTTTAGATTCTAATTTCTTAACAGCGCGTCAAATAGAAGCTGCTCGTATTGCTGCTACTCGATATATGAAAAGAGAAGGTTCAATTTGGATTATGATTTTTCCAGATAAACCAATAACAAAAAAGCCTCTTGAAGTACGTATGGGTAAAGGTAAAGGAGCTGTTGAATATTGGGCTGCTGTTGTGAAACCAGGTAGAGTTTTATTTGAAGTTTCAGGAGTGCCGTTAGATGTTGCAAAAGAAGCATTGCGTTTAGCTGCTCAAAAGCTTCCAGTAAAAACTAAGTTTATTATGTCTAGAGAGTATCAGGCTTAATTTTTTGAAAATATGAAACAATCAGAAATAAAAGAAGCTACAAATGACGAATTACAAGAAAAACTTGTAGAGTCAAAGAAAGCATATTCAGACTTAAAGATGGCTCATGCCATTTCACCGTTAGAGAATCCTATTCAGCTTAAATTTCAAAGAAGATCAATAGCGAGAATAGCGACAGAACTAACTAAAAGAGAAGTACAATAATTGTACGAAAGCTGAAAGATGGAAAAAAGAAACTTAAGAAAAGAACGTATAGGAATCGTTACAAGTAATAAAATGCAGAAATCGATTGTGGTTTCTGAAGTTAAGAAAGTAAAACACCCTATGTACGGAAAGTTCGTGTTAAAAACTAAGAAATATGTTGCGCACGACGAACAAAACGACTGTAAAGAAGGAGATACTGTAAGGATCATGGAAACAAGACCTTTAAGTAAATCTAAATGCTGGAGATTGGTAGAAATAATTGAAAGAGCGAAGTAAACCATGGTACAACAAGAATCAAGACTTAAAGTAGCAGATAACACGGGGGCTAAAGAAGTTCTTACCATTCGTGTTTTAGGCGGAACAAAAAAACGATATGCATCTATTGGAGATAAAATCGTTGTTAGTGTGAAAGAAGCAACTCCTAATGGAAACATTAAAAAAGGAACTGTTGCTACTGCAGTAGTTGTTCGAACCAAAAAAGAAGTAAGAAGACAAGATGGATCATATATTCGTTTCGACGATAATGCCTGTGTACTTTTAAACCCTACGGGTGAAATGATAGGTACTCGCGTATTTGGACCAGTAGCAAGAGAACTTCGTGATAAACAATTCATGAAAATTGTATCATTAGCACCTGAGGTGCTTTAATTACGAATGTGAAATGACAAAGCTTAAAATTAAATCAGGAGATACTGTAACTGTAATTGCTGGAGATCATAAAGGATCTGAAGGGAAAATTATGCGTGTCTTTGCTGAAAAGAACAGAGCCATTGTAGAAGGAGTAAACATGGTCTCAAAACATGAGAAACCAAGTGCACAAAATCCACAAGGCGGAATTGTAAAAAAAGAAGCTTCAATTCATATATCTAACTTAGCGTTAATTGATTCCAAAAGTGGAACAGCTACGCGTATTGGTTATAGAATGGAAGACGGGAAAAAAGTAAGGTTTTCTAAGAAATCTAATGAAGTAATATAGTTATGGGATACACGCCAAGACTTAAAGAAGAGTACAAGAGTAAAATTATTAATGCTCTTACCGATGAGTTCGGTTACCAAAATATAATGCAAGTTCCAAAACTTGAGAAAATTATTTTATCTCGAGGTGTTGGTGCTGCTGTAGCCGATAAAAAATTAATTGACTATTCTGTAGAAGAATTAACTGCAATTACTGGTCAGAAAGCACTAGCTACCATTTCGAAAAAAGATGTTGCAAACTTCAAACTTCGAAAAGGAATGCCAATTGGAGCTAAAGTTACACTACGAGGAGAAAGAATGTATGAGTTTTTAGATAGACTTATTACTACAGCTTTACCTCGAGTAAGAGACTTTAGAGGTATTAAAGCTTCTGGTTTTGACGGAAGAGGTAATTATAGTTTAGGAGTTTTAGAACAAATAATCTTTCCAGAAATCGACATCGATAAAGTGAAGAAGATAGATGGAATGAATATTACATTTGTAACGACTGCTGATACCGATAAAGAAGCAAAATCATTACTAACAGAACTAGGTTTACCTTTTAAAAAGAATTAAGATGGCTAAAGAATCAATGAAAGCCCGCGAGGTTAAAAGAGCAAAAACGGTTGCTAAATATGCTGAAAAGCGTAAGGCTTTAAAAGAAGCTGGTGACTGGGTAGGATTACAAAAACTTCCAAAAGATGCTTCACCTGTACGTATGCATAATAGATGTAAACTTACTGGAAGACCTAAAGGGTATATGAGAAATTTTGGTGTTTCACGTGTAATGTTCCGTGAAATGGCTAATAAAGGATTAATACCAGGAGTTAGAAAAGCCAGTTGGTAATAAACATATAAAAGAAAAAAAATGATTACAGATCCAATAGCAGATTTTCTAACAAGAATTAGAAATGCAGTTAGCGCAGGTAAGAGAGTTGTTGAAACTCCTGCTTCTAAAGTAAAAAAAGAAATTACAAAAATCTTATTTGATCAAGGTTTTATACTTAGTTACAAATTTGAAGACGATAAAGGACCTCAAGGTTCTATTAAAATTGCTTTAAAATATGATAAGCTATCTAAAGACCCAGTAATTAAAAAGATTGAAAGAATAAGTAAACCAGGATTACGTAAATATTCAAGTTCTTCTGACATTCCTAGGGTTCTTAACGGACTAGGTATTGCAATTGTTTCAACATCACATGGTGTGATGACTGGAAAACAAGCGCAATCTAGAAATGTAGGTGGAGAAGTTTTATGTTTAGTATACTAAAAACGACAAAAAAATGTCTAGAATAGGTAAAAGCCCAGTAGTAATTCCAGAAGGTGTAACAGTTGAAATAAACGACAACGTAGTTACTGTAAAAGGAAAATTAGGCGAGCTAACACAAGAGTTTTCAGATGTAAGTATGAAAACAGAAGATGGTCAAGTTATAGTTGAACGTTCATCTGATAACAAAACGCATCGTGCAAAACATGGTTTGTATAGATCGCTGGTTAATAATATGGTTGATGGTGTTTCAAAAGGATGGACCAAAGAACTAGAACTTGTAGGTGTTGGATATAGAGCTTCAAATCAAGGGCAAAGATTAGAAATTGCTGTTGGGTTTTCGCATAACATCGTTATGAGTATTGCACCAGAAGTTAAAGTTGAAACAATTTCAGAAAAAGGGAAAAACCCAATAATAAAATTAAGCTCTCACGACAAACAATTGGTTGGTCAAGTTGCTGCAAAAATACGTAGCTACCGTAAACCTGAACCATATAAAGGGAAAGGAATCAAGTTTGTTGGAGAACAAATAAGAAGAAAAGCAGGTAAATCTGCATAATTAGATACGCTATGGCATTATCAAAAACAGAAAGAAGAGATCGTATTCGTTTTCGTATTAGAAAAACGATTTCGGGTACTGCACAAAGTCCGAGACTTGCAGTATTTAGAAGTAATAAAGAAATTTATGCTCAAATTATAGACGATGTAAACGGTACTACGATTACTTCAGCATCATCTAGAGATAAAGGTATGGATGTATCTAAAATGAATAAAGTTGACGCAGCTAAAGAGGTTGGTAAAATTATTGCCGAGAAAGCTTTAAAAGCAGGAGTTGAAATTATTTCATTTGATAGAGGTGGTTATTTATACCACGGAAGAATTAAATCATTAGCTGAAGGCGCCAGAGAAGGCGGACTTAAATTCTAAATAATATTATGTATCAAGATTATAAAAATATAGAATTAGTAAAGCCGGGAGGTCTAGAATTAAAAGATCGTCTTGTAGGAGTACAACGTGTTACGAAGGTAACTAAAGGTGGTAGAGCTTTTGGATTTTCAGCTATTGTTGTAGTTGGTGACGAAAATGGAGTAGTTGGTCAAGGACTTGGAAAATCTAAAGATGTAGCAAGTGCAATCGCAAAAGCAATTGAAGATGCTAAGAAAAACCTTGTTCGAATTCCTCTTAATAAGAAAACGTTACCTCACGAACAAAAAGGAAAATATGGCGGTGCACGTGTAAACTTATTACCTGCAGCTCCTGGTACAGGAGTAATTGCTGGTGGAGCTGTACGTGCGGTATTAGAAGCAGTTGGTGTACATGACGTATTGTCTAAGTCTCAAGGTTCTTCTAATCCACATAATGTGGTAAAAGCAACTTTTGATGCTTTATTACAAATGCGAAGTGCTCATACAGTTGCTAAACAACGTGGTATTTCTCTTGAAAAATTGTTTAAAGGATAAAACCAAAGAAGAAAATGGCAAAAATAAAAGTAACAAAAGTTCGTAGCGCAATTAATCGCACGCAAAGACAAAAAAGAACATTAGAAGCTTTAGGATTGCGTAAGATGGGTCAAACTGTAGAACACGACGACACGCCAAACATTCTTGGCATGATAAATAAAGTTAAACACTTGGTTTCAATAGAAACTAAATAAGTATAGTATAACGACATGGATTTAAGTAATTTAAAACCTGCTGAAGGATCGGTTAAAAACCAAGGAAAAAGAGTAGGGCGCGGACAAGGTTCTGGGAAAGGTGGAACAGCAACACGTGGACATAAAGGAGCGAAATCTCGTTCTGGATATTCTAAAAAACTAGGTTTTGAAGGTGGGCAAATGCCTCTTCAAAGACGTGTTCCTAAATTTGGGTTTACAAATATAAACCGAAAAGAGTATCAAGGAGTAAACTTAGATACTTTACAACAAATGGTTGACGATAAAAAAATTAAAGGAACGGTAGATATCGATTCTTTAATCTCGTTACGTTTAGTTGGAAAAAATGATTTAGTAAAGATATTAGGTAGAGGAGAATTAAAAGCGAAGTTGAAAGTATCTGCACACAAATTTACTGCTACAGCAAAAGAAGCAATTGAAGCTGCTGGTGGTGAAGCTGTAATTTTATAATTTAATTATAAGGATGAAATTTATTGAAACCTTAAAAAATGTTTGGAAAATTGAAGAGCTAAGAAATAGAATCTTACTTACTCTTGGATTATTATTGGTTTATCGTTTTGGAGCCCAAGTAGTGCTACCAGGAATTGATGCCGATTTATTATCTTCTTTCGCAGGAAAGTTTCAAGGAGGCGGTATTGGTTCATTACTTAATGCATTTACGGGGGGAGCTTTTGCAAAAGCTTCAATCTTTGCGTTAGGAATTATGCCTTATATTTCAGCATCAATTGTAGTTCAATTAATGCAAATAGCAGTTCCTTATCTTCAGAAATTACAAAAAGAAGGCGAAAGTGGAAGAAAGAAGATTAATCAAATAACAAGATGGTTAACTATTGCGATTTGTTTGGTTCAAGCACCAAGTTACCTTTTTGGTCTTAGTGCTTTAGGTGTACCACCTGAGGCTTTTGTAATGGGTATGACTACACAATTTATTATTTCTTCAGTAATTATTTTAGTTACAGGTTGTGTATTTGCAATGTGGTTAGGAGAAAAAATTACTGATAAAGGTATTGGTAATGGAATTTCTTTATTGATTATGGTAGGTATTATTGCAACATTACCTCAGTCTTTTGCTCAAGAAATGGTTTCAAGGATGGAAGCTGGTAATGGAGGTGCAATTTTAATTTTAATCGAATTAGTGATTTGGTTTGTTATTATACTTGCGAGTGTTATGCTTGTAATGGCAGTACGTAAAATTCCTGTACAATATGCAAGAAGGACTGCAAGTGGTGGATATGAAAAAAACCTATTTGGCGCTAGACAATTTATTCCTTTAAAGCTTAATGCTTCAGGAGTAATGCCAATTATATTTGCACAAGCAATTATGTTTGTTCCTGCTTTTATAGGAGGTGTAAGTTTTATGAAAGATTCTGGAGCCGGAAAATGGTTGCAAGTTAACTTTAGTGATATTTTTGGTGTTTGGTATAATGTAGTGTTTGCATCGTTGATTATTGTATTCACTTATTTTTATACTGCGATAACAGTACCAACAAATAAAATGGCTGATGATTTAAAACGAAGTGGTGGGTTTGTACCTGGAATTAAACCAGGTAGTGATACTGCAGAATTTTTAGATCGAGTGATGTCACAAATAACATTACCTGGCTCTATATTTTTAGCTTTAATTGCTATATTCCCTGCTTTTGTTGTAAAACTTATGGGAATTCAACAAGGATGGGCCTTATTTTATGGAGGAACATCGTTACTTATTATGGTTGGTGTAGCAATAGATACAATGCAGCAAATGAATTCGTATTTATTGAATAGACATTACGATGGATTAATGAAATCGGGTAAAAATAGAAAAGCAGTAGCATAATGGCAAAACAACCAGCAATAGAACAAGACGGAACAATCATTGAAGCATTATCGAATGCAATGTTTCGTGTAGAATTGGAAAATGCACATATTGTAACAGCACATATTTCTGGAAAAATGAGAATGCATTACATTAAATTATTGCCTGGAGATAAAGTAAAATTAGAAATGAGTCCTTACGATTTAACAAAGGCTCGTATCACATATAGATACTAATAATGAAAGTAAGAGCATCAATAAAAAAGAGAAGTGCCGACTGCATAATTGTTCGCAGAAAAGGCAGATTATACGTTATTAACAAAAAGAACCCTAGGTTCAAACAAAGACAAGGATAAGTTATGGCAAGAATCGCAGGTGTAGATATCCCTAAACAAAAAAGGGGTGTAATCGCGTTAACATATATCTTCGGAATCGGGAGTAGCCGAGCAAAAGATATTTTAGCAAAAGCCAAGGTTAGTGAAGATACAAAAGTATCAGATTGGAACGACGAAGAAATTGGTCGTATTCGTGATGCTGTTGGATCATACACTATTGAAGGTGAATTACGTAGTGAAGTTCAATTAAACATTAAGCGATTAATGGATATTGGATGTTACAGAGGTATTCGTCATAGAGTTGGTTTACCACTTCGTGGACAACGAACCAAGAATAACTCAAGAACAAGAAAAGGAAAACGTAAAACAGTTGCTAACAAGAAAAAAGCAACTAAATAATACCTAGAGATATGGCAAAGTCTAGCTCAAAAAGTACAAAAAAACGTAAAGTAAATGTTGAATCAGTGGGTCAAGCTCACATTCACGCATCTTTTAATAATATCATTATTTCATTAACTAATAAAAATGGTGATGTTATTTCATGGTCTTCAGCCGGAAAAATGGGCTTTAGAGGATCAAAGAAAAATACGCCTTACGCTGCTCAATTAGCTTCAGAAGATGCATCAAAAGTTGCACTTGAAGCAGGATTACGTAAAGTAAAAGTTTATGTAAAAGGTCCAGGAAATGGTAGAGAATCTGCTATTCGAACAATTCATAATGCTGGTATTGAAGTAACTGAAATTATCGATGTTACTCCTACACCACATAATGGATGTAGACCTCCAAAAAGAAGAAGAGTTTAAGTATCGAACAAAGTTTGATATTTATTTAACAATTAATATAATAAGTATAACAACGAAGGAATCTTAATGCTAGAGGATATGACCTTAATTTAGTATTCCCTTCAAAATAACAAATTACAAATGGCAAGATATACTGGTCCAAAATCTAAAATAGCACGTAAATTCGGAGAAGCTATTTTTGGAGACGATAAATCTTTTGAAAAAAGAAATTATCCTCCTGGACAACATGGAAACAACCGACGTAGAGGTAAGAAAAGCGAATATGCAATTCAGTTAGCTGAAAAACAGAAAGCTAAATATACTTACGGAATTTTAGAACGTCAGTTTAGAAATCTATTTAAAAAAGCTACAGCTTCTTCTGGTATTACAGGTGAAGTGTTACTACAACTTTGTGAATCTAGATTAGATAATGTTGTATATAGAATGGGGATTTCTCCTAGTCGAAGTGGAGCTAGACAATTAGTTTCACATAGGCACATTACTGTTAACGGTAACAAAGTAAACATTCCTTCATATAGATTAAAAGCTGGTGATGTTGTTGCAGTTAGAGAAAAATCAAAATCATTAGAGGCTATCGAAAGTTCGTTAGCTAATTCAAGCAATGTTTACGAATGGATAACATGGAATTCTGAAACGAAGCAAGGAACATTTGTTTCGGTACCGCAACGTATTCAAATTCCAGAAAATATTAACGAACAATTCATCGTAGAATTATATTCTAAATAATAACCCTTTAGGACTCATAAAATTATGGCAATATTTAAATTTCAGAAGCCCGATAAAGTTATCATGATCGACTCAACCGATTTCGAGGGCAAATTCGAGTTTCGCCCGTTAGAACCTGGTTATGGATTAACAATTGGTAATGCGCTTAGAAGAGTTCTACTTTCATCATTAGAAGGATTTGCAATTACTTCGGTACGGATCGAAGGAGTTGATCACGAATTCTCTACTATTCCTGGTGTTGTAGAAGATGTAACAGAGATTATTCTTAACTTAAAACAAATTCGTTTTAAGCAGCAAATAGATGAAATAGATAATGAAACAGTAACAATTTCAGTTTCTGGAAGTGAGCAATTTACAGCTGGCGATTTTCAAAAATTTATTTCAGGATTTCAAGTTTTAAACCCAGACTTAGTTATTTGTAATTTAGATTCAAAAGTAAATATTAACCTCGAAATTACTATTGAAAAAGGTAGAGGTTATGTTCCTGCTGAAGAAAATAAAAAAGCAAATGCACCGCTAGGAACCATTTTTACAGACTCTATCTTTACACCTATTAAAAATGTAAAATATAGTATTGAAAACTTTCGTGTTGAACAAAAAACCGATTACGAAAAATTAGTTTTTGAAATTATTTCTGACGGATCAATACTTCCTAAAGATGCACTTACTGAGGCTGCAAAAACTTTAATACATCACTTCATGTTATTTAGCGATGAGCGTATAACACTTGAAGCCGATGAAATTGCACAAACAGAAACATATGATGAAGAATCACTTCATATGAGACAATTATTGAAAACCAAACTTATAGATATGGACCTTTCAGTAAGAGCATTAAACTGTTTAAAAGCTGCTGAAGTAGATACACTTGGAGATCTTGTTTCGTATAACAAAAACGACTTAATGAAGTTTAGAAACTTCGGAAAAAAATCATTAACCGAATTGGAAGAATTGGTTAATGTAAAAGGTCTTAATTTTGGGATGGATCTTTCAAAATATAAATTAGATAAAGATTAATACATCATATTTTGCGCCTCAAACTGAGTTGAAGCAAGATGATGATTAAAATAAAATGTCATGAGACACGGAAAAAAAGTAAATCATTTAGGAAGAAAAACAGCTCATAGAAGAGCAATGCTTGCTAATATGGCATGTTCTTTAATTGAACATAAAAGAATAAATACAACTGTTGCAAAAGCAAAAGCGCTTAAGAAGTTTGTAGAACCTTTGGTTACAAAATCTAAAGAAGATACAACTCATAATAGACGTATTGTTTTTAGTCGCTTAAGACAAAAAGATGCAGTTACAGAATTATTCAGAGATGTTGCTGTAAAAGTTGGTGATCGTCCAGGAGGATATACCCGAATTATTAAATTAGGGAATCGTTTAGGTGATAATGCCGATATGGCAATGATTGAATTAGTAGATTATAACGAATTATATAACGCTGGTAAGCCAGCTAAAAAGAAATCTACACGTAGAGGAAGATCAAAATCAAATAATTCTCAAACTCCTCCTGTAGATAGTACTACAAAGGAAGAAGAGTAGATTTTAAGAATATTTTAACGCTATTTAGGGGTAAGCTTTTGTAAAAGTTTACCCCTTTTTAGTATAAAATTTGTTTATTTGTTGCATAAAAAAATAACTTAAATTAAAACCTATGAAATCGTATTTATTAATTACCCTTTTCTTAACATCATTCTTTAGTTTTGCTCAACTTGATACAAAGACTCAACTAACAAATATTAATGAAAATAATAATGTTGTCGCTCAATTTGCAGGGAACTCTTCGAATCGAAATCAATTAGGTTCATTCACCTTCTATAACCCAAAATTTGATAGAGATGGTACTGTTTATCTATTTGAAAAATGGAATAATAGCGCAACAATTTTTGTAAAAAATAATAAAGGTTTTTTTATTGAAAGCAATATAAATTTTAATATTCAAAGAAGTATGTTCGAGTCTCAAAAAGCAGATTCTATTTTTTCATATAATTTTTATAGCATTGAAAGAATTGTAATTGGAAATAAATCTTTTAAGAGCTATTTTTTCGAACCACTTCAAAGACAAAGAGTTTTTGAAATAGTTTTTGCTGGTGAAGATTATTCACTTTTAAAAGGATACTCTGTTTCTATTCTAGAGGCTTCCGTTAATCCTATGATTGCTCGCCCTAGAGATAAATATATTCAACATGAAGATTATTTTATTGAAACAAAAGAGTCAATAACTAAAGTAAAACTTAAAAAGAAGTTTATATTAAAAGCTTTAAGTGAAGAAGATGCTGTAAAAGCTATTAACTATGCTAAAGAAAATAAGCTTTCTTTTCGTAAAGAAAGTGATGTAAAGAAAATATTGACTTACATTCAATAGCATAAAAACGAGTAATTATAGTATGATTACTTTATAATTAAATTTATTAATGCTAACCACCTTAATATTTTAAAGCTATGAAAACATTAATTTCAATTTTTACAATTCTCGTTTTTAGCATTACATATGCTCAAAATGAGACCACTCTTACACAAAATAATAACGTGTTGGCAGCAGTTGCAGCATTTGGTCCTGATGGAGCTAATATAGGAATGAGCAGCTCTATTATTTTTAATCCCAAAAAAAATATAGAAGGATCTGTTTACCTTTTTAAAGAATGGAATAATACTGCTGTGTTTATTGCTGATAATGAAAAAAAACTTTTGCTTAAAAATATTAATTATAATATTGAAAGAGGATTGTTTGAATCTCAAATTGGAAAAGATTCAATTTTCACCTTCAATTTTATTAGTATTAAAGAGGTTATAATTAACGCACGTGTGTTTCAAAGTATTAAACTTCCTTCAATGCGTAAAAATAAAACCTTCGAAATTGTTTATGAAGGAGATAACTATTCCGTTTTAAAGGAATATTACGTAAGTATAACTGAGGGCTCTACTAATCCGTTAATTAATAGACCATCTAGTAAATATGTTCAACGAAGTAATTACTATTTAAAAGAAGGAGAAACTATCAGCCCTTTTAAATTAAGAAAAAAGAGTATTTTAAAACTTGTTGGTGATGATTCAGATAAGTTAGAAGCACACAATAAAAAATATCGACTTTCCTATAAAAAAGATTTCGATGTAAAAAAGATGTTGATGTATATCAATTCAAATTAAAAAAAGGAGCGTATATCGCTCCTTTTTTTGTTTAAAACTTTTGCAAAGTTACTTTCTAGAAAAGATCTATTCATGTACTTTTGACAAACTATTTTATTTATCAAAACAATCCTGCTCTGAAATTTAGTGTGTGATTAGGATGATCGAATAAAAATATATATAAAACATGAAGTATCAATTACGTAAACCAGCATTTGTTCTGCTTGAAGACGGAACAATTTTTCATGGTAAAGCTGTAGGAGAAAAAGAAGGAAGTGCTTTTGGTGAGATTTGTTTTAATACCGGAATGACAGGTTATCAAGAGATATTTACAGATCCATCATACTTTGGACAACTTATGATTACAACCAATGCTCATATTGGAAATTATGGGACTTGTAATGATGAAATAGAATCTGAAGGAATAAAAATTTCTGGACTCATTTGTAGAAATTTTAGCTATAATTATTCACGTGAAGCTGCAGACGATTCGCTCGAAAATTTTTTGAAAGAAAATGATCTTCTAGCAATTTCAAACATCGATACAAGAGCTTTAGTTAAATATATTAGAGATAATGGCGCTATGAATGCTGTAATTTCTACTGAATCTAATGCAATTCAAAACCTTAAAAAACAATTAGAAGCTATTCCTAAAATGGAAGGTTTAGAACTAGCTTCAAAAGTGTCAACAAAAGAAGCCTATTGCGTTGGAAATCCTGATGCTTCTTTTAAAATTTCAGCAATAGATATTGGTATCAAAAAAAATATATTGCGGAACCTTGTGAAAAGAGATTGCTATATAAAAGTGTTTCCGTATAACACGCCATTCGATGAGTTAAAAGCTTTTAACCCAGATGGCTACTTTTTATCTAACGGTCCTGGAGATCCCGAGCCACTTTCAGAAACAATACAAACTGCAAAACAAATTATTGAAAAAGATCTTCCACTATTTGGAATTTGTTTAGGTCATCAAATTATTGCGTTGGCAATGGGAATTTCTACCTATAAAATGCATAATGGGCATCGTGGAATAAATCACCCTATTAAAAATATACTAACAGGAAAAGGCGAAATCACTTCTCAAAATCATGGTTTTGCAATTAATAGAGAAGAAACTGAAGCAAATCCCAATGTCGAAATAACACACATTCATCTTAACGATAACACGGTGGCTGGTATTCGTATTAAAGATAAAAATTGTTTTTCGGTACAATATCACCCAGAAGCTAGCCCTGGTCCAAATGACGCATCGTATTTATTCGATCAATTTATTTCAGAAATAAAAAAACATAAAGTACACGTTTTATGAGCATAATAGTAGACATTCACGCAAGACAAATTTTTGATTCTAGAGGAAACCCTACTGTCGAAGTAGATGTAATAACCGAAAATGGTGTGCTTGGGAGAGCAGCTGTTCCTTCAGGGGCATCTACTGGCGAACATGAGGCTGTAGAGCTTCGCGATGGTGGAAATGATTACATGGGAAAAGGTGTTTTAGAAGCCGTAAAAAATGTAAACGATATAATTGCTAACTCTTTGTTAGGTGCGTCTATTTTCGACCAGGTTATGATCGATCATGCAATGATTAATCTCGATGGAACTCCAAATAAATCTGCATTAGGAGCTAATGCTATTTTGGGAGTTTCACTAGCTGTTGCAAAAGCAGCGGCGAAAGAACTTGGCTTGCCATTGTATCGATATATTGGAGGCGTAAGTGCCAAAATTATGCCTGTGCCAATGATGAATATTATTAACGGTGGTTCGCATAGTGATGCTCCAATAGCGTTCCAAGAGTTTATGGTAATGCCTATAAAAGCAAAGAGTTTTTCGCATGCAATGCAAATGGGAACTGAAATTTTTCATAACCTTAAAAAAGTGCTACATGACAGAGGTCTAAGTACTGCTGTTGGTGATGAAGGTGGTTTTGCACCAACATTAGATGGTACCGAAGATGCTTTGGAGACAATTGCTGAAGCTGTTTCGAATGCTGGATATTCTTTAGGAAATGATGTAATGATTGCACTCGATTGTGCTGCTGCCGAATTTTTTGTAAACGGAAAATATGATTACACAAAATTTGAAGGAGATTCTGGTACAGTAAGGTCTTCAAAAGAACAAGCCGATTATTTAGCATCTCTTTGTAAAAAATATCCAATTATTTCTGTCGAAGATGGTATGGACGAAAACGATTGGGAAGGCTGGAAGTACCTTACCGATTTAATTGGCGATAAAGTACAGTTAGTAGGTGATGATTTGTTTGTTACAAATGTTGAAAGACTCTCTCGTGGTATTAATGAAGGAATTGCAAATTCAATTCTTATAAAGGTAAATCAAATAGGAACCCTAACCGAAACAATTGAAGCTGTTAATATGGCGCATAATGCAGGATTCACTTCTGTAATGTCACACCGATCGGGTGAAACAGAAGACAATACTATAGCCGATTTAGCTGTAGCTTTAGGTACGGGGCAAATAAAAACAGGCTCTGCTTCTCGAAGTGATCGAATGGCAAAATACAATCAATTACTGCGAATTGAAGAACAATTAGGTGATGTTGCTTATTACCCTCAAGAAAAAGCGTTTAAAATTAAAAATTAAGTTTTATATAAATTTTTCGACAAAGACTTTCAAATTGAAAGTCTTTTTTATGGCTAATATTTAATACTGTTTTAACGAAACAGAAGGTGTAAAATGTTAAAAAAATTGGTCAATATTTTGTACCTTAGCGTTTCTGTTCCGATATCTTTCGGAAAAATTAAAAATCAAAAACTACAATTATAAGATGCCAAAAATTGCAACGATAGAAATAGATGGAAAAAAATATGAATTTCCTATTATTGAAGGAACCGAAAATGAACTGGCTATTGATATTAAAAAATTAAGAGCCCTTACAGGAGGTGTAACAACTATCGATCCTGGTTACAAAAATACAGGTTCTTGCGAAAGTGCAATTACATTTTTAGATGGCGAAAAAGGAATCCTTAGATATCGAGGTTATGCAATTGAAGATTTAGCCGAAAAAGCAGATTTCTTAGAAGTGGCATATCTTCTTATTTTTGGTGAATTACCATCTAAAGAAGAATTAGAAAAATTTCATTCCGATATAAAAGAACAATCTCATGTCGACGAGGATGTGAAAAAAATAATAGATGGTTTTCCAAAATCTGCTCACCCAATGGGCGTGCTATCATCTTTAACTAGTGCCTTAGTGGCATTTAACCCTTCTTCTGTAAATGTAGATTCGGAAGAAGAAATGTACAATGCCATCGTTCGAATTTTAGGAAAATTTCCTGTCTTAACTGCTTGGGCATATCGCAAGCATGAAGGTCTGCCTCTAGAATACGGCGATAATTCATTAGGTTATGTCGATAACTTCCTAAAGATGATGTTTAAAAAACCAACCGATGAATATGTTTCAAATAAAGTTGTGGTTGATGCCTTAGACAAGCTACTAATATTACATGCCGACCATGAACAAAACTGTTCTACTTCTACTGTGCGTATTGTTGGTTCCTCGAATGCAGGTTTATTTGTTTCAATTTCAGCAGGAATTAATGCGCTTTGGGGTCCGCTACATGGTGGCGCAAACCAAGCAGTTATCGAAATGTTGGAAGCTATTAAAGAAGATGGAGGCGATACTAAAAAGTATATGGCAAAAGCCAAAGATAAAAACGACCCTTTTCGTTTAATGGGCTTCGGACATAGAGTATATAAAAATTTCGACCCGAGAGCAAAAATTATAAAGATTTCTGCCGATGAGCTTTTAGCCGATCTTGGTATTGAAGATCCTATTTTAGATATTGCAAGAGGCCTTGAAACAGAAGCTTTAGAAGATCAATATTTCGTCGATAGAAAATTATATCCTAATGTCGATTTCTATTCAGGCATTATTTATAGAGCACTCGGTATTCCAACCGAAATGTTTACACCTATGTTTGCACTCGGTCGATTACCAGGTTGGATTGCACAATGGAGAGAAATGCGTTTACGCAAAGAACCAATTGGAAGACCAAGACAATTATATATTGGTGAAATCTATCGTCCATTTAAGGATGTGGAAAAAAGATAAATAAAATTTATTATTTATAAAAGCACTTCTTTATTGGGGTGCTTTTATATATTTACGTATGATTAACTTACATATTACTGATGAAATTTCTAGGCTTCGTGCAGTTGTTTTAGGCTCAGCATCAAGTAATGGCCCTACTCCAAAATTAGAAGACACATACGACCCTAAATCAGCAGAACATATTAAAGCAGGAACATATCCAAAAGAATCTGATATGATTCTAGAAATGGATGCTGTATTTCAAGTTTTAAAAAAATATAATGTAAAAGTATATCGCCCACAAGAACTTAGAGATTGTAATCAAATTTTTGCGCGCGATATCGCTTTTGTGATTGATGATAAAATGATATTTGCCAATATTCTTCCCGATAGAGAAAAAGAAATTGACGCAATCGAACATATTTGGTCACAGGTTCCTAAAGGCCAAAGAATAATTATGCCTGTTGATGCCCATATTGAAGGTGGTGATGTCATGCCATGGAACGATTATATTTTTGTGGGCACATACAGAGGCGAAGATTATCCGAGTTATATTACAGCCCGCACTAATAAGAAAGCGGTTAATTATTTACAAGAATTGTTTCCGAATAAAAAAGTAAAATCTTTTAATTTACGAAAATCAAACACAATTGCTAAAAACAATGCATTGCATTTAGATTGTTGTTTTCAGCCTATAGGCAAAGGCAAAGCTATTATTCATAAAGAAGGTTTTTTAATTGAAGATGAATATAATTGGCTGGTTAATTTCTTCGGAAAAGAAAACGTATTTCATATTAACAAAGATGAAATGTATAATATGAATAGCAATATTTTTTCAATTTCTCCTGAAGTAATTATTTCTGAAAAAAACTTTAGTCGATTAAATACCTGGCTTCGCTCTGAAGGGTTTATAGTTGAAGAAGTGCCGTATGCCGAAATTGCCAAACAAGAAGGCTTATTACGTTGTAGCACCATGCCGTTAATAAGGGATTAATAACATATTATTTATGAAAACCTTTCAGAAACAAATACAACTCCAAGCCTATAAGAGAGGGTTTCATTTAATAACTCAAACCATAACAGGAAGCATTCCCGAAATCCAAGAAATTAATATAGGAATGTTACAGGTTTTCATGAAGCATACTTCGGCAAGTTTAACGATAAACGAAAATGCCGATCCAAGTGTACGCCAAGATTTCGAAAGTCATATAAATAAAATGGTTCCCGAAAATGCTCCCTACTATATTCACACCTATGAAGGACCAGACGATATGCCTGCGCATATAAAATCGTCTTTATTAGGAGCTTCAGTTCAAATACCTATTACTAATGGAAAACTGAATCTTGGTATTTGGCAGGGAATATATCTTTGTGAACATCGCGATAATGGTGGAAATAGGAAGATTGTAATTACAGCTTTTGGAAATTAGTTTCAGTAAAAAAATTACCAAAATAAGTTAAAAACCTTTATTTTTGTTTCATAAAAAAGATACATGAAACAAATCACTAATACCCTCTTAATGATTCGTCCTGTGGCATACAGATTGAACGAACAAACAGCTGTTAATAACTACTTTCAGACCGAAATGCCTTTAAGTGATGCCGAGATTAATGCAAAGGCACAAAGAGAATTTGATGCTTTTGTTGAAAAATTACGAGCCGTTGGTGTACATGTGATAGTTATTAATGATGATAAGAAATTAGATACACCCGATTCAATTTTCCCAAACAATTGGGTGAGTTTTCATAGCAATGGTGATGTTGTAATGTATCCTATGTTTGCCGAAAACAGAAGAAAAGAACGACGCGAAGAGGTATTTATACGTTTGGAAAAGGAAGGGTTTAAAATTGAAAATATTATCGATTATGCCGCTGCCGAAGAGGAAGGTTTGTTTTTAGAAGGCACAGGTAGTTTATTAATGGATCGTGAAAATAGGAAGGTATATTGTGCATTATCTCCTCGGGCTCATGAAGATTTAATCATTGAGTTTTGTGAAGATTTTGAATGCGACCCTGTAATTTTTACTGCCAATCAAAATGTTGCTAACAAACGTTTGCCTATTTATCATACCAATGTATTAATGGCAATTAGCGAACACGAAGCAATTATTTGTTTGGATGCAATTGATAATAAAGCTGAAAAAAAGAATGTTGTAAAACATTTAAAAGAATCGGGTAAAGAAATTATATCAATAACTGAAGCACAAATGCAACAATTTGCAGGTAATATGCTTCAGGTATTGGGAGCGAATGATAAGCGTTATATGATTATGAGCAAAGCGGCTTATAATTGTTTAAAATCTGAACAAATTAATATTATCGAAAAACATTCTGAAATAATTTATAGTGATTTAGAAACAATCGAAACAGTTGGAGGAGGAAGTGCTAGATGTATGATGGCTGAGGTTTTTCTTCCTAGATTGTAATTTCTCTGTGTAACGCTGTGATTTCTCTGTGTATCTCTTGTGTAATAGCTATTTCAAAATGTATATTTGCACTCAAATAAAATAATAATGACGCTTCAAAAAACTCTAGAAATACATATTAAAAAAGCGATTAGTCAGTTATATGACGCCAATCTTGAAACTGTTGAGTTTCAGGCTACTCGTAAAGATTTTGAAGG